>ERZ1027042.5-NODE-5-length-173653-cov-26.194835_pt1 | contig 173653 bp, 216 predicted proteins | sample MGYA00519435_ERZ1027042 | MGnify/ENA primary metagenome ERZ1027042 (study PRJEB26926, sample SAMN06164586) | human gut metagenome | biome: ENVO:00009003; feature: ENVO:2100002; material: ENVO:00002003 | host: Homo sapiens | place: USA | collected 2012 ...
TATTATTAATTGACAAATCCATTAGGTTAGTCAACTGATTCATCAGAGATAAAGCAGTCCTTTTATATTCAGAAATAACTTGCTCCTGTTCAGTTTTCACAGTATTAGCAATGTTATTTGCTCGTGCTTGTAACAAGCCATCACCGCTTCTTGATAACATTTTCTTAAAATTCATAAGTCATTTTTATTTTTAGATGTTCTACAAAATTAATTCCAATAGTAATTCACTGAATGTCCATAAATAGCTTGGAACACTAAATCTCCAAACTGAGAACTTACATACAAAGCAGTTTCTTCGTCTTTACAAGCAAACATGCCGACATTGGCATAGGCATAGCCGACCCCATTGCTAGAAGTGAAGTCACCGAGACCGGAATCAGAACCATAAGCAGCGTTGCCGCAAACGAGGAGATACTTCTTCCCGTTTAACGTAAAGCCACGAATAACATTCTTCTTCTCATTTGTGGGAAGCTTATGTTCTTCGTAGAAGCGTACCCAAGGATACCATACATCTCCTTCAGTTAAACTAAATTCGTGTCCCTCATTTAAAGCTTGTAAGATAATTCTCAATCGCATAATTGCGTAGAGTTGAGGGTCACTTGGAATAAAAACATCCTCTGATATTCCGAGAATCCTACGAGCATCGTCAAATGTTTTTACTTGTTCCCTAATATTAATAGGTACAAAAGTAATTGTTTGAGACTTTTCATCATACACGGGCTTCTTACCTTCAGGAGCTTTTACTTTAATTTCAAATTCTTTCATATTAACATTATTAATAAAACATAGAGCCCTCGGTGAGACTCGAACTCACAACAGCTTGATTACAAATCAAGTACTCTAACCAATTGAGTTACGAGGGCAAATACAGATGAGTGTTTCATTAAGATGGATTCGAACCAAAACCTCTGGATTTCAACTTCCAGTGTGCTACCATTACACTATATCCTCAAAAATGGTGAAGACTTAATTAATTTGCTGTTACTCATCTTTAATTGCCGAGACTGGGGGATTCGAACCCTCGACCTTCTGAGTGCAAATCAGATGCTCTAGCCAATCTGAGCTACAGCCCCGCATCAGGTTACTATTTTTTGAATATTATTAAATTCTATAAATATTGCTGTACGTAACCTTTTAAAATTAAATTCTATGTTGGGATAACTCCCGTAGGTGTCCAATCAAAAAACATTTACTTTACTATTTTAATGCGTTTAACATTCACTTCAAACTTCTTAGCGATATCTTCCAAAGTTATTTCTAATACTTTAGAAGTCCATAGTAAGGTATCTTTGGCAGGGTCTGGAATTTGGGTTATTCTTTCCAGATTATCAACATCCCAAACTTCTACAACATTGTCGTCTTGTCTACATTTCTCCTCTCGCTGCAAATTGTCTTTATAATATTCCAAAAATAATGCACCTTTTGGAGCATCTTCTTCTAAAGGAATAAAAGCATCAAATATTTGATTTACTACTCCTTTCATGAATACATAAGAATGTCCACTTTGTGTAACAATCCTCATACCTGCACGTAAATCTTTCTTTTTCATACATATAATTAAGTTTTGCGGGGAGGGCGGGACTCGAACCCGCTGTCTTCGGCTCAACAGGCCGCAGCTATATACCACTTAAGCTTCCTCCCCTATTTGAAATTAAGATAAATCAATTTAAATAACCAATCCTACAACATAGGATTATTCCCTAACATAAGGAACAATCCCTGTGGGTGTCCAAGCATAGCTTTGTGCAGCTAAGTTGAAATACCACTTAACAGCTTTCTTTAAAACATTTAATGCTCTTTTCATAACTGTAAGGATTTAATTAATAAATAAAACATCTAATTACTTATTCAAGTAACTCATATTGCTGACTATCCCAGCCAACGCAACGATTCCAAAAACAATTTGTACCATAATAATTAAGTTTAGGTTAAATAAATAACTCAACAAACGATGAGTTCTTGTGTGCCCGCTGGGATTTGAACCCAGGACCCACGGATTAAAAATCCGTTGCTCTAGACCAACTGAGCTACGAGCACAAACCTATCCCTTTCGGGCAGAGTACATTGTTTAGCTGTGTCAAATTAAAAGTTTGATGCTGAAAATAAACTTGCTGTAAGTACTCTTTAGTTTTCTAACCAAAAAAAAAAAAAGAAAATGGAGAGCCCAGAGTGGGATTCGAACCCACGAAAAACAACGGTTTGAGTACGGAGTGGGATTCAAACCCACGAGACCAGGTTTTGCAGACCTGTGCATTAATCACTCTGCCATCCGTACATTTTTACTTCCAAAATTCTCGGTTTGAGAATGACAATTCGGACAGATTATCAGAAGATTTTCTAGTCGATTATCGTTATTAATTCCATTAACGTGATGTAGTTGTAGGGATAATGGTTTTCCTAGCCACTCCGTAATTCCACAAATCTCACAACGATAAGTTTTGTAACCTTCTTTAACCAATCTCTTCCTTAACCTATCTGTATTTTGATACGTAGAATCTTTTACAAGAATTTGCTCTATCGGAATTTTAGTGGTAGAAACAACTTCCACACCCTTGTTCCATCCCCTTCCTTTAAAGTGGGAGTAATCTATATTCAGAGCATCTAATTTTCTATGTATTACTCTAATATTTCCAGAATTTGGAGGTCTTTGCATTTCTCTACATACATCAGAAAAGGTATATGACCTCTTAACTATTTCCTGAATTTGTTCTTTGGTATATTCAGGGTATTTACTCATAAATAAAAAATAATGATACTAATTGCAGACCGCGGCCTTAGACCACTCGACCATCTGGGCAAAAACAGAAGTCACTTTATCAATAATACCCAATTATTACTATTTTTTAAAATTGCTGTAAGACTTCTTTAATGTAGTTCCTAACAGAGTCGAACTGTTGACCTTCTCCTTGTAAGGGAGCTGCTCTAAACCAACTGAGCTAAGGAACTGTGAACAGGATACCTGCGGTTTTTCTAATGCTTTACCAATTAAGCTAAGGTTTGTAACTCCGACTTCTTAACGTTACACCTACTGGATTCGAACCAGTGACCCTTTCGTTACAAGAAAATAGAATAATTTAATTGCTGTATGTATCCTTTATATAAAACGTATGGAATTACTTTTAAAAGGAAGTCACTTTCAAATAGGTTACTCCATCCTATTGAGTTAACTCCTTGTCACACCTAACGTGCCTTGTGCAGTTATAAGCTCTGTCAAGCTCTGTTGCTTCTTGTTGAACAACAGCAAAAGTCACCCAAGTTTATCGTCGCACTTAGTAAACGGTGAGTGTCGGGCTGGCAGGACTTGAACCTGCGACTTCCAACGTATCAGATTGGCACTCTTACCAGCTGAGTTACAGCCCGATTACGAGACTTGCTTACATGCGTCCATATAAGTAGTTTCTCAACCTATCTCTTACTTCGGTCATTGATAGGATAGATTTCCTCTCATTAGTGAGCATCCATATCCGAATTCGGAGAGGCTTAGAAAGGATTTATGCTTATCAGATGTCATATTGATTAAATCTTCGCGTCTACCAATTCCGCCATACAAACCAAGGTGATTTGCAAAGGGACTTGAACCCTTACAACGTTAAAGTTAAAGACTCCCTATAAATCATACAAAATTGCTGCAAGACATCTTTATTTATAATTAAACTACTAATTTACGAATTCAAATTCCACATATTGCTTGCCTCCTTGACAGTCGGGAAGCTCCATAGTTCCACGTTTACGTGCTTCGGGGAGTAACACCGCATGTGTATAAGCCTTACCTAAAGGAGATTCGCTTGTAAAATATTCTCCATATTTAGAAATCTCTTTCTTTAATCTAGAGATTTCCTTATCAATAATAAGACCTTCTTTGTTTTTCTTTCCTAGACTACATCGTTTTATTTCCAAACTGTAAATTTTACCATACAAAGGCTTTATTATGGTATCATAAGTCTCTTGTGAAATAAAATTCTTTATTTGAGAGACGTTGTTTTTTAAATAAGTTATTTGTATCTTCATAATTATTAAAATTTAATAGTCCACAACAAGAGTTCGTTACGCTCTCATCTTCTACTTGTTAAAGGCAGATATGTTACTCTACACTATGTTGTCTCTATTCTGGTTGCGGGAGTGGGAATCGAACCCACGACCTTCAGGTTATGAGCCTGACTAGCTACCTCTGCTAACACCCCGCAATATTGGTAATTCATAACGGGAACTACCCAGAAGCCGCCTACTATCACTGTGAGGAACAGCCTGTTCTAACCGTACAGGACGGCTGGATTGTAACACCACCAGACGTGATTCTCGTTTTACAGGAAAGAATTAACCTGGCATTTTAAACTGAAAATGTCGAAACAGTTAACTTTACAATCGTTATTTATCAGCAAACATTCTTAATACTTCTAACGGAATTGTATTCACGGGTTCAAACCTGGAATGTCCTTCTTGTCTACTAACAAGTATGCCCATACAGTTCAGTGTAATCTTTACACTATCCCATTCTGGACTATTAGCTATAATAACAATTTGGTTAATACCAAGCTCATTGTACTCAACTGAGTAGTTTTTTGTATCCATTATTTCTTTAATCTTAGCAGAAGAAAGAAAAGGAATACAAGCAATTGCCACTAACTTGAGTTTTGATACCCACTCATCAAATGAGTACTGCTGAATAAACTTAACATTGTTTTCAACAATCGTAGCTAAATCTCTTTTCATAACTTTATTATTAATTTGAGCAGATGGAGGGAATCGAACCTCTCCTGCATAATTTATTCAATTAGTTCTTGATGTGTAAGTGTATAATGCAAATGTCTGTGACAATTTGCACATAAAACTATACATTTCTCCAATTCTTTCCTTAATTTATTTGGAGCGTCTATTAATTTAGTAACTTCACAATCCTTTTCTGAAGGGTTAATATGATGAAAATCTAACAGCCACCATCTATTCTCTCCACATTTAGAGCAAACTAAATGAGATTTGTAATCATTTAAATACTCTCTGCCAGCTTGTCTATATGCTACAGCTTTATCTTTATAATATTGTTTATTATCTTCATAATGCTGCTTTTTGTAGACCTTAACACATTCTTTACAATGACATTGTAGTCCATCCTTCTTGGACTTATTTAGACCAAACTCAGAAACAGGCTTTACTTGTCCACATTTTGTACATAATTTTGTTTCCATAGTGCGAGAAAAGGGGTTCGAACCCTCAACTTCCAGTTTGGAAGACTGGCACTCTAACCAATTGAGCTACTCTCGCATAATTTATTTGTTGGAAGACTGGAGCACTAACCGTTGTGCTACACCTGCAGATTGTTTTAATTGGGTTACAAAGATACTACATTTTCTGTATATACAAATGTAATTTGTTAAAAATTCTGAACTATTCTCACGAACTGTTCAGAAAAGAATTTTCAAAAAATGAGTTGCTGAGTGGTCAGGATTCGAACCTGAGTGTGCTTTCGCAGCTAGTTTTGGAGACTAGTGCCGTCGACCACTTGGCTACCACCCAGTAAACAGATGTCTGTTATTGATTATCCGTGTTAAGCAGTGTCAAAAATTTGCTGTTAGACATCTTTGTAATTAACTAACCAAATGATATATACAATGTGGGCCCGGGAGGACTCGAACCTCCAGTCCAATTAAGGAGTGGATTAAAATAAAGAAACCTTAAATTCGGAATATTTATCTCCTAAATTCATAGACCCACTAGATTCAATCTTTTCAGTAGGAATAGAATAGCAACTTCCATCATCAACTAAAACAAACACCAAATCAATGTAATTTTTATCCATTTTCTTTATTGTTTGTCCAGATTTGTTTCCTCCACAAGTTTTTAGGCTTACTTGGTAAGTTCCTCCTTCTGTTAAATATCTACTGGTTTTAACTTGAACTTTTAATATGTTGTTATCAGTATTTTCTACTAATAAATCATAATCTTGAGAATCAGTGATTGGGATAGATACTGTCCATCCTAGTCTGGAGTAATATGCTATTGCATAACACATTCCAACATCACCTTGTTTCTTAGAATTAATTACATTTTCAAACATATTGTGGGAGTAGTAGGATTCGAACCTACTCAGCCAAAGGCACTTGATTTACAGTCAAGCCCACCTCTCCAACTGTGGCGTACTCCCTAGTTCATTCTATCCACGCGGCTACCAATTACCGGTTACGTGCCCAAATAAAATCGTTTGATGGTTCTTAGTACGAATCTAGCTTATCCTATATGAATGAGAGTGTAGTACTTCTTTTACATCCTGTTGTACAGGTCATTACATACAGTGCTTCACACAGTCAATCCCGTCTACGGTGCTCTCAAAGTCACTATCCCGGCTGTGTACGAATCTGAATTGTCCGCTCATTACTGTCGGTTATTCACTGGTCTTTTCCAGTCACCCAACGTCAGGCTTGAACCACCTACCAGTTATTTTTAAACGATTGTCTGGATAGCAGGATTCGAACCTGCGGTCTCTTGGTCCCAAACCAAGCATCTTACCAACTCGACCATACCCAGAAGAGAAAAACTATAAGTTTTCCCAATACTCTTTTAAATAATTAGATGAACTTGCTGCATATAAAGCTTTTGCCTTAATAGTTGCTTTGAGCTTTTCTACTACCGTTGAAACCGATGCTCCTTTAAATAAACGATACGTTACTTTCTTTTTATTGGTAGTCATAATTACCTTGTAATTAGGAATATTTTTGGCTACTTCTTTCCAAAAATTTACCCATTCAACAGGGTCATTAATATTACACGTTGGAGCAGATTTCTTAGAAGTTTGTTTAGCTGTTTTGTTCTTTTTGGCATTATTAGCTTTTGCTTCGCGATTTAATCCTTGTATCTTCTTTACATATAAGTAATTAGAAATGAAAGTCTTAACTCCTGCTAAGTTAAACGTCAATATTTGTGGTCCTTCTTTCACTTGGACTAAATAAACTGTTTTAGCATTCAAAGGATTTACAATTCTAATATGGCATGAAATATTAGAAGCTTCAGGAAAATGGTCGCTTACTCCAATTTTTAAACCCTGTATACGATAATAAGAACTGTGAGTAGTCTGACTATCCTTAACAGAATCCGATTTAGTCATTAAAGATTCCAGATATTTAGTAAGTCTGCTCATAATTTAACGCTTTTGTTCATCACTTCTAATTTATCAATTAAGTCTATAAACAAAACTCCAGCTAATACAACACTAAGTATTGGAATAGCGCATACGCAGACAAATTTAACTATATTTCTTACAGAAAGGACGGAACCTTTGAAATTCATCCAGCCTAGAATCAAACTTAAAACAAATGGAATAATCCAAAAGAATAAAATCAATATTAGCATAGCAATAATCTTTAATTAGTTACTAAATAGCGGGAACACAGGGAGTCGAACCCCAGCCTTCGGATTTTCAGTCCAACGTACAAATGACCACCTATACGATATTCCCAATAAACCACAGACGTCTCAATCTCCTTTTTAGTCTGTGGGCCGCTCCTTATTCTCCTTTATTATCTGAGAGATGTACTAAGAAAACGGATTAAGGTCGCACATCTCTCATACCTTCGAGGTCTTTACAGAGCTGTCTAGTCGAATATAATTCAGTATTATAAGAATACTTGCTGTGCTTAATCCTAAAGTAAACTATATAAACCGAGTTATCTTATCACCAACGCCTTGGAGACAACTAGATTCATATAGCTACTTATTGCCTACCTTTTTAAAGAGTAAGCATGTTTAACAAATCCTGATTCATCGCAACTTGAAATAACTCCTCAGCATTGCGTGGAATACTTTCAACTGCAGTTTGTCCAGTTAAGAACGCTATACCTGCAGGGTCAAATCCACTCATATAGAAAGTATAACCTTCATCACAGAGTGATTCAAATTTAGGACGAATCCTATCCCCGTAGTATCCGTTAGGGATGTCCCAGAGAACCATCACAAACTTATCAACAAATTCCTCAGAAAATTCGGTTCTCAAAACATTTCTGAATTGAGTAAAGATTGGAGAGTTCTTGTGATTGCCATTAAATTCCCCGTCAGAGATACAAACGATTCCAGTTGGAAAATCTTCCTCCTTGTAACCTGTTCGCTTCAAATACACGAGTAAATTAGCAACTGACAACAGATTAGTTCCACACCAACCATCACCGTGGTAATTGTAGAACTGTTCCACCGGACTATCTCCTTTCCAAGACTTTATTTTACAAGAGTTACTAAATTCTAACACTGTATTACTAAATGCCCCGGTAAGAAGATGAGATAGATACAAGCCGATAGATTTTGCAACATGATATGCCGAAACATTCAATCCAGAAGCCTTGGCTGTCATAGAGCTAGATGTATCAAGAACTGCGATGAGTTTCGTTTCTCTGTTCATGTCCTGTTTTGCGGTCTCAATTAATTGCATGAACTGCTTGTTGATTGTTTCTTCTTGGTACTTTTTGAAGCTGGGTCTTGAGTAACCAAAATCGGGAAACAACTCGTAAACAAAACCAGTGTACTTTGCGACAGGTTTAGAAGCTAGCCACTTTTCATAAGCTTCTTCAAGCCCGTGATTTTGTAGAAACTTACCTTTAGCAAGAGCACTTAACGCTCTGCCAGCAATCGTGTTAAAATTAAGATTTTCATAATCTTGACGACTAATTGCTTGTTGCCATTGATGTGCAGTTCCAGAAGCTTTGAGTTTTCGATAAGCCCTATAAGCTCTTTGTTTATCGGCCTCAGTTTCTCCCAAATCAAAAATTGCTTTCACGATTTTCTTTGCAATGAAGTTGTTGCATTGGGAGCGAAGAGAAAGACATTTAGAAACAGGCTTTATCTGCGGAAGATACTTCTTTACTAAGTTACATTGGTCTTTGTCACCTAAAGCACTAACAATAAACTTAATAATAAATTTCCAGTCGAGAACACGATTCGCTGCACCATGATATTCCAAATCCAATCTAAGAATTTCAAAAATATCATCCCAAGAACCAGCAACAACGAAGACAGGCAGGTTTTTCTTAAAGACATCTGGATGCTTTGTAGCTAACCAAACTAATCTCATGAAAAATTCAGCCTTAAGTCCTTGTCCTCTTTGAACACTCAATTTCTTACCAGTAAATAACTTAGAGTTACGGGTAATCAAACGAATGTAAGTACTTTCCTTTATGGCTAACAACGGGTCAATCCAATATAGATTTTGCATTGTTTTTGAAACTTCTTCAAATGTTCTAGGGTTTCTGTAATTAGCAATCAATGCAAAATCATCAACGAACGGATTTCCGGTCGTAGTATATTTCACACTCATATTTCCAGAATAAGTTTGATGCTCATTCTTGAATTGTTCCCTCTCAAAGATATTGTTGAACTTTGGAGAGGCAGAACCTTGACCAGTATTTGGAACTGTGTCATAAATAGATGTTCTTTTTTCGCTAAACATGTTCATTCATATTTTTTAATTATACTTGTAGCCGAAGTGGGACTCGAACCCACACGCCCCTTTCGGAGCATCAGAGCTTCATACAGTCTATAAAAGACTGCTTGGACTATGTCTTAACCATATCAATTCTGACTTAGGTTGCAGGTGTATAGTCTCTACACATTTATAAAAAGAAGTAAGTTCATCCGTATGAAGCTACGTTCTAGCTTAACAGAGGTTCTTGTTATCTTATTCTTTTTAACTTAGCTCGGCGTTATTACCATTTATAGGGCTGATACCTTCACCGAATTAGCCTGCTTCTACTCCAAGAGTTTCCTCTTGGGCATCCATACCCCTGTTCTTTCCTCTATAATTATCAGTAAAGGCATGACAATTAGGACATAAAAGTTGCAAATTCTCTATCCTTAAATCATCTTTATACCATTTACATGATGCAGTTCTAGAGCTATAGGTTTTCCTAACCACTCAGTCCTGCCACAACACTCACATTTATATTCCTTGATACCTTCCTTAAGAAGTCTTTTACGTAAATTATTAGTATTTACCCATGTAGAGTTTTCTACTAAAACTTCTTCTAAAGGTCTGGAAGTTTTAACTGGCTTGTATCGTTCTCCTTGATTCCAAACTTTACCAGTCATATGTGAAGTATCTAAATTATATTCTTTAATCTTTTTCTTAACAGTATCATAGTTACTGCCAGCTGCTTTTACTCATTATGTATATTTTTATATACACAAAGATATAATAAAAATTTGTGACTTCCTATAAGATTTCTGTTAAAATAGATTAATAAGAAAGAACATTTCTTTTTCTAAATCTGACGTGTCTACCAATTCCACCATTCGGCCATCCTTTTATTTCCTTAAGGCTTTTTCGACACAGTCTTTGTCAAAAATCTTACTCCAAAAACGGTTAAGCCTTCCCATGTGCATGACATAATCGCAAACATCATAATCATTTACAAATGTTTTAGGATTTGAAATTTCGTAGTCCATCACGTCTTGCAAAGTTAAGATTTCTTTCACTTGTTGTCTTTGACGTCTTCTGATTATACGGTTATACCATGTGTGTCCGCTCTTATCCTTTACAATAGGATGCTTCTTTCTACTTCTGCTCATAAAGATTGTTGGTTGATTATTGAGTTGCAAAGATACAACATTTTTCTGGAAGCACAAACATTTATTAGTTAATTTTTGTAAATTTCAAATCTTGTGCAGGAAACTTGTCATCACACACATATTTTACTATTGTCGAGTCCTCACTAGCCCGAAATACGTCTTTAATATGATATTGAGTGTTATCAATCTCCAAAACCCCAACCTTCGAACTAATTACAACATGTACGGATTCCTTTGAAATTGGACGCAGAAATATTATCATGGACAATACCACAGATAAAGCTCCTGCAAATATTCCAAATAAGACCGAAGGTACGATTTCGGTATTAACTAAAGCTGTGATTATCATAATACACAGCAATATAATAAACAATGCAAATCCTGCCATTATAATCGTTTAAAAAGTTCGCAAAAAATAACATACATAAGACTACATCCGGCAGCAAAAGCAAGAGTTCCAATAATTCCAAGGATAATACTCATAAATATCTCCACATCAAAACCCTTTCCTCGCTTTACAGATGAAACTACCAATATAGAATACCAAAAGGAAAGCTATAACGCCTCCCCAGAAACTAACTGCCATAATTTAAAGGCCTCCTTACCTTATATAGAATCTTTACTTTTCGGTTAGAAAGATATTCTTCTCCGAAGTATGCTAATACACCAAATACAAACAAAGAACACACTAAAAAGAGGATAACAAGAGAAGTGCTGAGAGTAACTAGTACAGCTGCAGTTATACTTATGCACATAGCATACAGAAACACAACTAGGCGGAAGTTGTATTTACAGAATAAACAAAACCTCTCTAACATCGTATATTCCATTCTAAGAGAGCACTTATAAGGACTTGTTCCATATCATACTCTGGATTTTCTCTTGCAATTCCAATAGCAGAAGTCATAACCTCTGCTCGCAATCCATACTCGGATGCCAATTCTATGGCTTCGAAAACTTCTTGAATATTTGAATGACTTAATTCGAGTTTCATTTTAAATTTGGATTAAATTCAACCTCTTTATACACTACGTATAGTTCTCCATCTTTTTCTTCCATACAACCATTATTTACTAAAAAATTATGGATATATTCTAAGGGAATTTGATAAGAGTCTGTAATTACCAACCTAGAGGCGATATCAATATGATATCGTTCTCTTCTTACTAAACGTGAAGGATTTCCACTAATCCAAATCAAGCCAGATTCAGAATTATCTTCGTCTGGCTTGATTGCTCTGATATAAATAGAATATCCTTCTTTAGCAAAATATACTTGCTGTATAACTGCCATTTAGATTTCCTCCCATTCGATGTGTACGACTTTTTTCAGAATACGGTACTCGCCAGTTTCTTTCAATGTTTTTATCGCCTCTTCAACATCATCAACAACTTCAGCGTGTACGACTTCTACCTTGTTACCTCTGGACTCAAAACGGGATTTGGCAATCTTCATCAGGGTTTCAATTTTACCGATATACACCGGTTCAGATGGGAAAGTATAAACTCCTTTCTTTACTCTGTTTATAATCCCCATGGACACAACATCTTGCTGAGTAATGTAATTTGCGTAGGGAATAGCCTTCCCAAGCACACTTCTCATTTGTTCCCATGTGTATTGTAAACCTTCGTTTTCTTCTCTCGACTTGTTAAAAGTTTCACAAGCTTGAATTGAATTTTTACTTCTCATAAATCTAGTAGTTTAAATTATAAATCTTCTTCCTTTATTTGTTTATAAACAGAATAAGGTATATGAATATAGTCATTCTGATTTCTAGGACGAATGGCTATCATTTCGGTTCCTTCTTTAGAGCGGTATCGAATCCGTCCAGTATCATACTTATACTTATCAGGATTGATGTGTTCAGGCTGACAATATTCATGTCTACAAAGATGAGGAAGTACAACAGAAATCACTTCTCTAATTGGAATAGTAACTTCTTGCCTCATAGGAATCCAATTGGCACAAGTATTTACAGTATGCAATTCAACTCCTGATTTGGCTTGTAGCCCTTCATTGCTGCAAAAACGCACATAGTCATGAGCTACATGCATTTCTCTAGTTCTATCGAAATCGTAATCGTCTAATTCTACTACGAATTTTCTATCGGACAACTGTTCTAGTATCTGCATTTTTTATAAATATTTTTCGACAGCATTTTGTACGTCTTCATAGCTTTTAAATAAACACTCATAAGATTCTGGAATAAGTTCGACATCTGTACTTGCGAATCCTGGATGTCCTAATTCATCGAGACCTTTATACATTGTGCCTCTTAGCTTACATTGAATGATTCCTAAATCGTAAGTATCATAGACTTGGTCGAAGTAATAATACCAACCTCCTACAAATTCTTTTATTGTTTGTATAATTTGATACATAGGTGGCTTTTCTTCCGAAAATGTATGGATAAAACCTTTACCAATTTTAGCGTCTGTTGAACTCTCCCAAATTTCTGGAGAATCGTCAAGAACAACTACTCGATTAGTATTCCAAACATGAGACTTCTGTATAGGACTTACAAAGACCCCATCTTCCTTTCTTCTGGCGATAAGTTTATATGCTAATAATTCTCCAGTCGGAATAGATTTTGCTGCTTCTAAACACATAATATAAAGGTATTACAAATTAATAAATAAGTGGACCTGGAGGGAATCAAACCCTCGTCCCTACAACGCTACATAGTGAGATTACATGTTTCTCTATTTTATTACATCAGCTGTTGAGTTCAGCATGTAGATAGTTTTAAGATTGTACTGCCCAACCGGAACATCATAACCTTTATACAAACTATCAAACTGCAGGGAAGACCGAAGTCTCTCCACCACTCCATTTTACGTTGGAGAACGGGATGATACTTTAGAGATTCGTCACATCTCATGGACCACATCTTCCATCTGTTTTATGACGTAAGAGACTCAGCTTTACTAACCTTTGGCTTTCAAGTTAAGTGGGTTGCTCTATAATGCTTCTTCCCACACCTCTTCTGTTTCTAGGTTTCTCCTGTAACCCGACTACACTAATATTTCTAATAGTAAGCCAGCAGCTTAGGCTGCCATTCTTAAATAACCTTCAGTTTCTCCAGTTATTGTTTTGCATCATTTTAAAGAGTTGGTGCCAACTCTACATGTCTCCCTACTTCATCAATCGCGGTCAAAATCAATCAGGCCCATAAAAAATAGAGCACTCTATTCTCTCGAACCGAATACTCCCAAAACAAAATAAGCAAATCAAAGAATTGCAGGAATAAGGGGATTCGAACCCCTAGTCTCATCCGTAATCAATGGATGCATTTTATCCTATTAAACTATATTCCTTGAGTGCCACCACAAATCGGGAACTTAACTATAATAAATGGTTGTAAGGTTACCAACTCCGGCTGGATTTCGTCTTGGCCTTCGACTACTTGGAAACATAAGTTAGTGTGTAGTGCTTTCCTCATCGCTATCCCTACTAGGCTGCCGTCCTAATTCCCTAACTCTTCTTTCGGGAATACACAATATTTCCTTTCTCATTACCACTGTCACGGTGAAATTTATATGCAATCGCTTTCATGTAAGAATTATTCCATAAGCATTGTTGCTTAGCGGGCCTTACATTAATAGTATAACAGTCAGTTCGTACAGAGTGTTGCGCACCACTCAACGGTTGCATGAGAGTTTTACCTAAAGTAACTCACAAGATTTCTATTGGTGTTGTTTTACCGCCTCCACTTGTTCCTCTACCATTTTCTGAATAAGGAACGTATTAAGACCATGTCGCTTGCCAAGAAGATAAAGTTGGTCAATGTAATCCCTGATTTCTCTGGAATCTTCATGTGGAGTGCAGGCAAGATTCACCTCGGCGTAAAAAAGTTCTGAGACTAACATTCCTGGGAGAAACTGTGCAAGTTCCTCCCCAGATAATGCTTTCAGTCTGATTTCGAATAAACTCATAATTCTCGAATTAGTGTTGCCATTTCATCCTCGATGTCGGTAAGAACATCTTCGTAGAGTTGAATAATGGCATTGTTATTTTCATTAGGGTCATCGGCATATTTAATAAGAGCTTGAGATAACTTGATTTTTACTCTTTCTTTTTGTGCCGAAAGTCTGTCTAGTCTCTGTTGAATATGTTCACCCTCCATGATAAGGACGAACGTTATTGATGTAACCTTTATTTGCATATCTGTTCTCCTTCCATCCATTCTTCAAGTGAAAATGTATACGTTATTGTAGGCCCCTGACAGTCTAATGTTGCTTCTACTATCTGAGGAATAGCGTAGTACTTACTAAATGTATAGGTCTCATTGTCGATGATTCTACTTCCCTTCAAAGACTCTGTAATATCTGGCATTTGTCCAGACATTAAGAGAACAATATTGAGAGTTAGTAAGTCCTTAGAGGTTGCAGTCTCGAGACCAGATTGGTCTACAAGTTTGCTAATCGTTTCCAATTTACACGTTCCCTCTCTTTTGCAAAGATTATCAATGAGAGGCTTAATTACTTGTTCGGGAATGGTTACTGTTTTCATCTTGTTATTTGGTTAGTTGTTTATAATTTAATTAATCCAGAAATCATATTATCGTCAGAATCTCTGTAAATGTAGAGAGTGGGATTCAGTTCCTTTATGTATTGCCTACGTTTCATTTCAGGAACATATCTATTAATGTTTCTGTTTTCAACTGACAATTCAGGAAAATTGGCTTTAAGCCAATCAAGAGTAGCGTCAAATCCAACAACCCTGAGACTAAATGTAAATGCAATGTACTTGTTTTTGACTAAAGACTTTTTCATCTTATTGTAAATATAGATGAGGTCATCTCCGCAAGATACGATTGATTTACAAAAATCACAATCTACAAATGTAATTGGACTGTGATGAGCCGGCTGCGAAGTAACTAAGTCAAATTCTCCGATTAAGGAATTTCTTCTAATAGAAGAATTTACCGGATTGAAGTCAACTAAAATTACTTGTTTATGATAGGGAAGAACTTCCATATATTTTTCTGGATGAGTTCCTGCTAATCCTAAAATTGTTTTAGTTTTAGGAATATGAGAGAATAGTCTCTTCTGTACAAATCTCTTAACTTTTGCGTCTAAATACTGTTCCATCTTTGCTTATTTTTTGTTGTTAATTAACTGATTAGTTTTGGAATAAATTCCTACTTATAGCATCACCACGTAAAGGTTCAGTCATTGATGCCAATCCCGGTAAGATACCGGGACAAAATGGACGAACTGTAAAAAATTTTACTATGAATACTCTATCAAAGCTTCCTGTGCCATGCTCCTTTAAATTGTTATCTCAACAACTTATAGTCTCCAGGCATACCCATTATGCTTCAACAACCTACATAAAATAAAATTTATGTAACGCTCATGGCTTAAATGTCTATTTAAAGTCGCCATGACGACTGAAAATAAAAAATAGGATATAAATAGAGTAAATATATCCTCAGATGAAAAAATAAATCTATTTAGCTATATGCAACGTTCTTATGGGGAAATTTTGAGATTGGGAAAATAGGTCAAAAATGAGGGGGAAAGTGAGACCTCGCTCGCTCATCACTACTGCTCACACTCTGCATAACCTTATTATTTGCCAAACTTTATCGTTTTCTCCTTTATGAAGAAGCATATACATGAGAGGAAGACTGGATTGAGTACGTTCTACTGGATAAATCTCATTTCCAGGAAGTGCTCGAACTATCTTGGTTTTTGTATCTGGAACATAACCTAACACAGTTTTAAACTCTCCAGATTTTTTTCCATATAATTTTTCTGCATGATAACTCATGTTTTTATTTACCAAATGATTTACAATATTTATTTTCCAAAAGACAATATTTCTTACTAAGTAGAATATAAAAGTATTTTATTCGATAGAGTGCTTTCTCAAACTTCAATAATCAATCGTGAGAAACTCACAAAGAAGTCACAATCAAATTTGTACCGTTTATTTTCAAAAATGAACTTTCAAATTTTATACTTCGACTTAAGTGAAACAAGTATTTTCTCGCTTTAGATACACCTCAGCTTCAAAAATTCCTTTAATATAAATATAGTAAAAAATATTTACAATCTTCAAAAATGAACTCTAACTATACTTATAGACGGTCGCGTGCGCTCCCTTGAACTAGACTTAATCTCGCATTCGCTCCGCTCATGCTCGAGCTCAAAATCAGATGAGGATTAATATTTATTCCAACTCAAATCCGATTGCTTAGATTTGGCTACATTAGAAATATTCTACTTTAGGGCTTGCTTATGGATATAAGGGCTGCTACGTTAGGGATGCAAGAAAAAAATAGAGAGTATAGAGAACACTCTCGTGCTCCCTATACTTTTGCTTTTGTTATTGTTAGCGTTTTGGGTTGTAATCAATGCCGGCAGCCTCGAAATATTTCTTTATTTCGGTGTCGTCTTTTGCTTCAAAAATTTCTGCATACACTTCCGGCAATTTCGCATATATTTCCGCATCTTCTTCCGTTGTGAAAATGTTTCTTTTGCGAATAGTTGTGCCCTCCACTACTGGCTTATTGTCTTTGAAGTTTTGCGCAATAACTTGCCGTTCTTCTTTCTTTACAATAACTAAGTTGTTTTTGTGGAAGTTTTGCAGAACTTCAAACAAACTTTTGCCGTTTGCGCGGTTGCAACCTTCAATAAGTTCAACGGTTGGCAGTTTGTTTATCATTTCTTGAGTGAAGTCCTCGGGCAATTTGTCCATATCTTCACAAAGACGAAGCAAGCGAAATACGCTATTCATAGAAACCGCACCCGTTTTCACGAACTCGCCGTTTTCGTCAAATAAAGCCGTTACAAAAGCTCCAAACTCCGTTCCCGAACTTGCAATTTTCTTCGATACAATTACGGGAATGATTACCGTTCGATAATTTGCAGATAGTCCGTTATCACTTCCCGCACTTTGTGCGTTGTTTACATAGTTTGCAATTTTACCGCTGTTAAACTTTTCAATGTTTAATACTGTTTTCATCTTGTTAAATTTTTTAAATTAATACTATATATAAATTCTATGAATGTGGGCAAACTTTCGTTTGCCCGTTTGGTTTAATTGTTAAACAAATTTTTGAAGAAAAGGGAAAATTTATTTTCATTTTTCTTCAAATACCCTAGGGGGGTGTTAGAGGGTACTCTACTCTCTCGCACATAATTTCTATAAATTTCCTATATATTTTTCATATAATTATTTTCATTATTTTCACAGAAGGGGGGGGGGGATTATATTTAAGTACCTTTATACTATCTTATGTACCATTTTTTCTATCTGACTAAAATTTGCAATTCGCGAATTGCGAATCATATATATAATGTACGTGCGTATATACAAGAAAGTAAAAAATTGAGCAGAAGAGCGTATAAACTAAAAAATTCATATAGAAAGATATATTCAAAGCGAAAAGCGAAGCTTGAGCGTATTATATATAGTTCTTATTAAGTATAGATTAAGTATAGTTAGAGTAAAAATTTGTCCGCAATCGGTTAAATTTTGCTTTTGAATAGTTCAATTTTGAAGATGGTTTAGTAAAATTTTGCTAACTTATTGAGTATCAAGCACTTAACAAACTTTAATGGTTAATATTTTTTACTGTTAAGAAATTGTCGTATCTTTGCAACATCAAATATTAAAAATGAGTATGGCAGAAAAAGTACCTCAGCACATTCGAGTTCCGAACGATATGTGTAAACAAAGTAACTTAGACCCGACTGATGTATATGTTTATAGCTATTTAAAAACCTATATGAATAAAGATACTTACGAGGCGTTTCCGTCAATGGAAACTATCGCAAAAGATGCCGGAATAAGTAAACCAACTGTCAATAAAGCTATCAAACATCTTGTCGCAAATGGAGATATAACTGTAAGAAAAGAAGGGAGAAGAAATATATACAAGTTTAACCCTCTCTCCAAAAATTTCGAAATGTTTACGTATAAGTTTATGAGGGATGTAGACCTCACCACACAACAAAGAATATACATCATTCTAACCCAACAGCATATGTACAAAGACGAAGAAGGGTATGGAAAGATGACATACTCTGATTCGGAATTAGCAGAGCAAATTGGATTAAGTGCGGCAACTATACATCGAAGAAATAAAGAATTGGAAAATAAAGGAGTCTTACAAATACTTGATACGGGAAAGAAAGATGAAATATCTGGATGTCCGATTCAACTAAAATTGTTCGACCTTACTAAGATAGCTCAAGATGTACTCTTTATTAAGAAGAAACTTGAAGAACACGATGAAAAGATTGAAGAAAATAGTAGAACAATAAAAATTTTATCGAATAAGATTGAGGAAATGCAACAAGAAATAAACAGATTGAGAGGAATAAATTCAAATCCAACTTTATAATTATATGAACGATATTACTTCAGAAAGAGAAAATTTTACATTTAATAATTTTGACGAACTAAAAGGCTTCTTAAAAGGAAAAACTATTTTAGTAGCTACAGCTTCAGATGCTGTAAAACTCAATAAAGTTCTTCAAAATTTAGAATTTGTGCACATTCCGCAGTTAGTTCTCATTGCGGATAATAGAAACAAGATAGTTTATAAAGTATCTGATACTTCATTCACAAGAGAATATTATGAAAATATAGATACTCCAAACATAGATTTAATAGGAGAAGATGTAATTGAAGAATATTTAAATCTAAAAGAACAACTGGTATATTCTATTCTTCCTTATCCTATTACCATTCTAGAAGCAAGAAATATGACATTAGCAAAACTTAATTCGCTCTACGAATTTGCTTCGGATATCTTAGATAAGATACCCGCCTATGATTTAGACGATTCTGATGTAGATTTTTTATTCGGACAATACGGATTAAATACGGCAAGAACAGTAGTTGATAATTACGAAATTCAAATAGACAATATTAAATATTTAGGATGATAGAAGAAATTCGCAGAAGTATAATATACCTTAAAAATGTTGAAGGGTATATCGAATCTTGTATAAATCAAATAAATGTTAAACAACAAGAACTTTCATCAAAAGAGCAAGAGTATGCAAAATTAATTTCCGAGAATAATGCTTTAAAAAAAGAAATTGAGGAATTGAAAAATAAACATACTGATGAATAAACAAGAAATAGACATGGTAGAAGAAGCCTTATATATGAATGCTTACATAGCAGATAATTATTTTATTTATTACTTTCCGGAAATGGAAACTATATTTTTATATTATAACTAAAAATCTAAAAGAAATAGTTCTTCAACAAATATACGACATTTTAGTCGGAAAAGAAAACGAAATTGATAAACTAAAAGTTTTAATAACTTTACTTCAAACTTTAAATGGAGACGAGTTGGTAAATGGTTCCGAAAAGACTATACCAACTTCAAATAATAATTATAAAAGCCAAGTGTACAAACTTGAAAGTACTTCTGATATAATAGAAACTTGGAATGAAAGCCCCTGTAAATCTTGCTCTAATTATTTACAAGCCAAAGCTTCTGGTACTCCATTAATTTGTAATTGTATATTAGGACTTTCTGAAATACGATGAGTGAAATTGTAATAACTTTTTCTGAGCCTTGGTACGACGAACCTATAATAACAAATACCGCATTTGATGAGGCTGTAAATAATTATGTAAAAGAATTAGTAAGAATGATTAAAGTAACTGATAATAAAGAAATAAAAGAAACTGTATTATCTGGGTTAAAACGAAACAAAGAAAAATATGGAAAAAGATATTGTCCTTGTTCTTTAGAAAGAACAGACGATACAGTATGTATGTGCAAAGAGTTCAGAGAAATGGAAGAGGGTATATGCCATTGCCAACTATATATAAAGACTAAGGATGAAAGTATTCAGGGGTGATAGGTCTGACAAAGTTCTTTTAATAGAGAAAGTGATTTAGATAACAGTATAGCTAGTAAGCTGAGAGGTCATCATGTATCATATATAATTGCTCCAGTAGAGGCAAAGAATAATGAAATGTTCTTAAGACAAGCTGATTGCTGCATTAGCATACAAGGAACTTATTACGGTAAAATATTATATTATGAGTAATCAATTTACAATTATAACTGGTGAGAAGGGTGCAGCATTATTTAATTTAGCTGTTCTTAATTATGCTAATCCAATGCCTCCTGCACTCTACAATCTAAAGTGGAGAGCTATACAAGAAAGAGCTTATGTACATCCAGGCTGGGACTATCTTAAATATCCAGCAGTAGAACTAGAAGTATGTTACTCTAACTTGACATCTAACAAGATGTATAATGAGGAATTAGATGAAGATGGTTATCCGATTCTCGTATTTGTGGGAAGATGCAATTCATTATAATAGTAAGAGGAACTAGAGGATATGGTGTAGACTACGGAGTTATAGACCCATTTCCATATAATGAGATAGTATCATCCTTAGATAGACTCGGAGAGAATATATTATATGCTCTAAAGAATTTCTCAACACAATGGGAAGACTCAATACTATCAGTAAAAATTAAAGGCGACTTTAGCAATTAAGCTAGAGCCGCCTTTTTTTATTTACAATATTCTCTTAAATTATTAAAAGAAATTTCCATACTAGAACTTTTCATATAAGGAGCAACTTCATCATCTTTAGCCATGCATTCCCAACACTCCCTATCAGAAGGAAACTCTTTACACTCAATTTTAATACTTTTCAAGGGTCTGGAATGTTTATCTTTAGTCCAAACCCACACATCAAAAATAAAATTTCTCATAGACGTTAAAATTAAAAAATCCCCAATTATATTATCTTTACAAAATAGCTAACCCTGCCATTATTCCAATCGCGTCAGCTAGCACATCTTTCCAATCCCATCCAGAACCATCCTCTGTAAATTCATCATAAGTTTCTTTACTGAACGAAGCTACTAAAGCTGCCGCCAATCCAATAACTGGACTAAAGATGATTCCTAATATTACTACAATTAAAAAGTTACAGATAAAGTGAGCAAACTTATCATTACTTTTCATCCACTGTATTATTTTCTTTATTATTTCCATTATTAAATTTTTTCCAAATACCTGTTACTGAATCTATGCCAAGTAAAGCCATGACACAAATTAAAAATGTATCTATCATTAATGGTGCTTGAATTGTAGCTATAGTACAATATATTAATACTCCAATAGCTACAAACCATCCTGTTACTCCACATAGCCTTTTAGATGATATTCCAGAATGTGAAGATATTACACCTTTTAGAAATTCAGTGAATCTCATTGCTATTTGGTTTTATGTACTTCCACCATGAATAATGCTTGCGAGTCTTTAAATAGTCTAAATTCTTCTCATTGTTATAGGCTTCTTCCTCAAAACTAACATCTCTATAAGTCTTATGTTGTCCGTCTTTAGTAAGATGAAATAGCCTTATAATAATATATTCCAGCCCATACCAGATATAGAAGAATATGTAAAACATCTCCTTTATCTGTTCTGTATGAATAGATTCATGGTTTATAGTAGTTTTACTTAGATTATCTCTCTTAGTAAATAGTACTCCAAATAAGTTAATAGTACTATATCTTCCAAAGGGGAAATGTTTAGTGTGAATTATTTTCATTTTCTATATTTTGATTATATTTGTATTATTAATTTTAAAATCTAAGATTATGATGCCAGAAACAGAATTTATACTTTATGGTATTTCTAAACAGTCATACAAGTTCAAAGTGTATCCTATTAATATAGAATTACCCTCTGACTTTGGAGGATTATATGTCTATACAAATTATACATCTAATGGCAGAGAACTCATATATGGCGGAAGGTCTGTTAATATTCCAAGTAGACACGAAGACCATAAAAGTTTAAAAGATAAACCTATAGATGAGAAAATTATGAATCTAGCTACATATATAGGCGTTTGGTATACATTAGACCTTAATAATCTTGAAGAACTCGAAACTGACCTGTTAAAAGGCAACAATTTTATAGTGAATACTCAGCACAATCAATAAATCAAACTTATTAATGCTTCAGATAAAGGAGATTCATTCCAATTTGCAGAATCTCCTTCTTTTGTTAATAAACGAAATCCATTATCTGATGCACATACAAATGCTTCATCTCCATTAATGTCTTTAATTGTATGTAATATTACTAGAGGCTTTTGCTCTTTGTTATGTACTACAACGCCAATACATTTATCCTCTTCTTTTGAAACTTTAATCCATTTCTTTATTTCATTTTTCATAATTTCATTTATTTATAATCACTCCATGTTTCAACATCTGGTATTTCTGATTTGATAAAAGATAACAGCTTTATAGGTTCGTCAGTCTTTATACATACAGCATTATATAAAAGTTTGTAATTAATATTTTCCATTTGAATCTCTCCCTAATAATCCCGTAAAATATGGATATTCTTGCATTAATAATATAATTAGCATAGGTTCTTCCCATTCAACATCTAAAATCCCTTCTTGATACCATTTCCATACATCCTTACCTGATTTATCGTTTTTCCAAATATCTATATTGAATTTAAATTCTGGAATAATTCCCTCTAATACAAGTTCTCTATATAGTATATTCATTGCTTCCATATTTCGATTATAAGCATATTGTCTTAATATTCTATACAGTACTTTATAGCTGATATTTTCTTTCATTTTTCATATCCCATAAACTTAACATATAGCCTCAATAGTACTTGTATAAGCTCTTTTTCTTCCCCATTACATTTATCCCATGTAGAATCTTTAAAGAACATCCAAGCCCCATGCTTAGCCCCAGTTTCATTCCATAAATCAACATCAAATTCGAATTCTGGAATAATATTGTTACTTACAAGTTCTTCATATAGAATCTTAGCTGCCTCCAAATTATTAGTATGATAATAACGAGTTGTAATGCTATATAAAAGTTTATAATTATTCTTCATTAGGTTTGCTATTTAATTGTTTGTGTTTTTGAGCAATCCCATAAAATAGAAATATTTTTCTTGGAGCATTGCTATAGTACCAATATCTATTAAAGGATTATGCGAAGTATCTTTAAAAAAGAATAGATAAGAAGTTGTGGATACGCCTAATTTATCTTTAAATTCATCCCACATATCTTTATCAATTTTAAACTCATCAATTACACCCTCTGCAACAAGAAGTTCATAAACTAGTTTTAAAGTCTTTAAATCATTTGCATAATAAGAACTTCTTATTAGTTGGCAAATTACCTTATTGTACTTATCATTTTTCATTAACATTATATTTTGGATTGGCATTTATTGCGGAAATTCCAACAGGTGCTGTCATTCCATATCCATATTTATTAAATATCTGTCTGAACCTTTCTTTGTCCTTAATAAGATGATTATAGATTATCTTCGTATATTTCATTGGGTCATTATAAGGCAGACTAAGATATGTGTTGTTAACGGCATCATCCAGTTCGTTAATATCTTTAAAATTAGGTACTCCTGGTTTTCCTTTAATCATATTGGATTCTACCAAAGGATGTAAATTAGAACTAAATTCAGTAGGTTTAGTTAGATAATCGTAATATCGTTCTATTTCGTTGTTAGAAGCCATTGGATATTGAGCCTTATAACTCTTTGCAAATTGCTCTTTACTTACAATATTATCCGCATCAAACATCTTTTTTAATCTAGCACTATTAGCAAAATCCTTGAAGAACTTCTCTTTAGTAAGAGGAGCATTATTTATAAACTGCTGCATATATTCAATTGCATGTTTGTATTCATGTCCAACAGCATGTGGTGGGTCTGTTCTAACGATAGTTGTAACCATATTATCGTAACTAGGATGTTCTAGAAAATCTGGCATGACAGCATTATTAGATGTTACCTCTTTGCCCTTATCCCACCTATCTCTTGCAATCAATTTAATATTTCCTGATTTATAATCTTTTTTAAACTGGTCTATGGCTTTAATGTAATTAGTACCCAACTCTTTATCAATACTAGATAATCTCTGGATTGTTTCTGGTTGATTAAGATACTCTATAAAATTATTTGAAGCGTTTATAACATTTGCATCAGTATTCATAGCATTTCCCATATTCAAATATTTATCTGTAACTAGAGGTTTAACACCTCTTTTTATTGCTTGCTTTCCAGCATATTTTACTCCTTTACCAAGTAAAGCTGCAATACCAGTTCCTAATCCCATTACATCTGTAAAGTTAAGAAATCCATTCAAGTTATTCAAACCTTCTTGTGTTTTCTTAGCTTCCATGTAATCGTTGTAACCTCTATCAGCTTGTTTACTGGCTTGCTCATGTTGCCACCTATTTCTATTATCTTGTGATAACACTGGTTGCTGAATTGGAGTATATACTCTCTTAACCCTGCCAAATGGAGTTTGAGGAGTATAATCCTTAATAGCATCTCTCCTCTGTATTCCATTAGGTGGATTCTGATATTTCAGTATTCTACTACTTATATATTCTGTAGTTTTCATTATATTTGCATTATTAATTCTAATATCTAAGATTATGGTAACTATTGAATTTGTTCCTTCTGTAGAAATCAAACATGCTAAAGGCACTACCGATAATTCTAAAATCTGGTTTGACTATTGGATAAAACAAACCAAAGAAAACATATCTGGCAGAAAAGAGTGGCATTGCATGTGTTGTAATAATAAACATGTCCCTATTGATAAAATGGTAGGTGCACATGTTATCAAAGCAGATGGAACAGATGATACTATCTATATTTATCCAACTTGCGATACTTGTAATAATACTTATAAAGGAGAAAAAGCAGATATTCAGACATTCTTTGTACCTGCCACAGAACTTATTCCAGTTCCTTAATAGGTCTTACTGGTAACTTCATTAATAACTTGACTAGTTCCGGAAGTATGGGATAAACTTTAAATAGCCCGTCTTCTAGATGCGTTATAGAATATTTTCCGTCATACTCTGTAACTGTAAAGTGCTTACCTCTCACATAACAAGTAAGTACCAACCCTTCAACTCTACCTGTAACGGTTGTCGCTATGCTACCGTCGTATCCTTTGTATTCTTCTATTAAATAATCCTCTAATTCATTTTTCATAATTTCTTATCCATTTTATAAATAAATAGAATAGTGTTACAATAATTAATAGCAATAAAAGACGCTCTATATCTATGAGCCAATGCCTAATATTTATATAATAGTATTGAAGTATTCTAGTTTTACTTAGTAAACCTAGTATATAATCAACACAAATAAAAATAGCAATCTCTATAACTAACACTATTCTAATTATCTTATTCATTTTACTTTTTATTCAAATCAATAGAACCTCTGATATAAAATTTAGTACCTGGAACAAACTTATCCCAGTTATGCTCGACTGTATCAAAGTCATAACTTTTACTATAATACATCTTATCAGTGTCTTTATCATATCTGATATTATAATTTCTAAACACATTTAGTGGAGAAATATATTCTTCATTAATTTCTCCATTTTCTACCAGCTGTCTACTATTGTTGCTGTATTCGTCCAATCCAACAGCCTTTCCAGTTTTGTAAGTATCGCGTAATGCCTTTAACGCTCGCTGGTCTGATTTTAAAGCAACATTTACCGCAGTACTATTTTTATATTTAGAAGAACGTTTCATTAATCGTTCCGTATTAGCGATTCTCTTCTTCAACATATTAGTATCTGTAGGAATTTCCATTTCTAATTGTTTAGGCAATCTTACGGTATCTCCATTAAACTTCGGAAGAAATTTGCTATCATAAGATAACCCTAATCTCTTACGCCAAGCCGCATCTGCAACAGAATCTCCAATTTGAGTTCCCACAGAATATTCCATATTATCTTGGTCGTCTCTCCAAGATTTAATTCTGGCTTGGGTAGAAAGTCGTCCTGCCTGAATTATATTATTAGGAATCCCCCATATAGGATTAACACTACTATAAACAGCTCTATTATATTTAGGAACCTTCCTATCCTCATCTGTTCTTATTGCAGACCTATTAATACCTTGTGCTGGCTCTTGATACTTAGCAACTCCACCTTTCTTATATTTCCAGCTAAAGGTACTGTCATACATTTGTCTATTCTGATTTCTACGAATCTTTAGACCTCTTGCTTGATGTTCTCCATGATTCATCTCTTTCTTTGCACCAGCATCATTACCAGCCTTTAAATGCGATTGCAGTCTTTTACTATTCTTGAATTTATTCCAGCCAATATTATAGATTAAATCATTTAACGCTGTCTTTTCTCCTAAATTCAAATTATCGTAATAAGGCATTGTTGCCAGAGAATCGGCTCCCATTTGTAAGTGCTGTATCAAATGTTTAGATGCTTCTTCCTCTGTAATGCCATTTCTATATTTACGTATTAGCTTCGGGTCGGTAAGCCCGTATCCTACAGTCCATTTACCGTCTGTCTTATCTCTTTCTGGTTTAGGTCTAAAGCCTTCTTTGCTCTTTATAAAGTCTATTAGTCTTATATCATAAGGAGACATTTTTTCAGATGTCTTTTGTCCAAATTCAAGGGCTTTCTTTACTAATAGTTCTTCTGACTTGCTACCGTTCTGCGCTTTAATAATTCCACCTTCTGCAAACTTGTTATATATATTCGCTAAAGATGTGGCATAATTAGTAGCTTCTGCATATCTTCTCTTGCCTTTATTAGCTCCACTTAGTTTAGATATGAATTTATCAATATCATCATTCTCGTCAAAATCATATAGTCTCTTTAAAAATTGAATTTTATCTGCTGCATACTCATCCATAGAATCATAAGCTCTAAATCTTTGCTTAATTGGATTTCCTTTAGCATCATGGTCTTTACCTTCTACATAGGCTCCTTTCCATGAACTGCCAGTAGTCAGATTGCCAAAATTGAATTTTCCTTGCGCAGAACGTCCCCATCCACTTTCCAAAGCATCTTGAGATATCAGCATCCTTATTGCATTATCATTAGTAATTCCGGCTTTCTTATAAGCATTAGTAAGGTCAGACACCCATTCATTCTTATTTGAATAAGGACTTTTCCAAGTTTCAGAAGATTTAGGAATTTTTTTCGAGGGGACTTCAGAATTTATTTCTTTAAGTTCTTGAGCTTCTGAATTTGTAGTAGATTTCTTAGCTTCTTCTATTACTTTCGCTTGCCGTTTTTTAATGGGATTAGTAACTATTTCAGTCTCTAATTCTGGGGCATTGAAATCAATCGCTGGGGGAATGTACGGGTCTATACTGTTATATATGGAAAATAAAGTTCCCCCTTCTTGTTTCTTAATTACTGCCTTTTTTAAATCTGGAGTCGGAGAAGTAGATTTTACTACTTTTTTTCTTTTATCCCGTTTGTTTCCGAGGAGTTGTTTGTGTTTTTTTAATAAACTAGATTCTTTAAATTTCATTATCATTAACCTTTTAATAAATTTAAAAGTTAATTGGTGAAATTTTTTCGTAATAAATTTATAAAACTTTCACCATCTATATTATTACATCTAAGAATAACTCCTCCATTTTTATGCTTCCATTTAGCAGCATTTCTGGCAAAGTTAGCTCTCTTCTTTTGCAACGGAGTGGCGTTAGGGTTGTTTAATACAGAGCGTGCATGTTCTTGAACACTTTGTCCAGCTCTCTTTGCAGATGCTGTAAACTTGCCTCTATTTTCTTTTTTAATATGAATTCCACTTCCATTTTTACATCTAGGAACTAGACGTCCTCCTCGTTTAAAACGTAGAGCAGCGTCATAACTTAAACTTTCTAAGTATGCTAGTGCAGCATTCTTTAAAGATTCCGATAAACTAATTTTTCCTATCATAGTATAAATTATTAATAAATTTATTTTGTAGACTACAAAAATATCGCTAAATTTGCACATTAACAAATGAATAGTGATATTATATGGAATAATGTAGAAAATGTTAAAAAAAATTTTAAAAGCAAGTATTTAACTAAATTTAAAAAGAAGTATTGTATTTAACATGTTAGATTTCTTCAAAAAGGTGTTTAGCTATATCGACAAAATCAATCCTACAGTTAAAACAATTATCATTGTAGCCTTATTATTTTGGTGTACTCAAGTATGTTTAGTAAATCAAGGTAAGGTATTTATAACTGATTACATTGAATCTGTTGAATATAGCAACAGAAAAGCAAAGGAATACTCTATTAAAATGTCACCCAAAATTAAACAGCAGATTGAAAATATTAAGAATAAAGATGCAGATGCTACAAACGTAATTCTAATATCGTTTCACAACACAAAGAAAAGTCTACAAGGATTTTCATATATGTTTTTAACAGCATTAACTGATTCTCCAGCAGGGTTAGCAGACAGCTATACTGGACTTTGGAGTGACCTTCCTTACTTGCAATATTCTGACGAAGTAGGAAAGATACGAAGATTAGGGTTTTTAAGAACCGATTCTATCGGGTTCCTAAAAGAAGATTTTCCTCAGTTTTATAAAAAGTTGAGACAATGTGAAGCGCACGCTGCAGCTATCTATCCAATTGATGGCATTGATTCAGATGGAGCGACAGCTCCAATAGGGTTAATTGTTGTACTCTACGATAAGCCTAAACAATACTATTTAGGATATTATAATACTTGTATTGCACCATCCATACAAATACTTTCTACGTTACTAAATTATAATGCAACGATAAACAAAAAATAATACGAGCATGAAAATTGATAAAAAGAATGGTGAAGTTTGCTATAATGATGAAGCACATCTTTACTGGAATGAAAATGACAACTCTAAGTACATTTCTGTAACTACTCTTATTCACCAATTTACTCAACCTTTTGATAAAGAATTCTGGAGCGCATATAAAGCTTTAGAAAAACTTATACCTAAAGAGAATTGGGGAATAGAAAAAAAATCATTACTTACCACAAAAAGATTCGATACATCAATCTTGGATTTATATGATATTTCTACTGAAGAGTTTAATAAGATACAAGAAGGAATACTAGAGGAATGGGAAAAGACTAATAAAGAGTCTTGTGAAAGAGGCACTAAAATCCATGCTGAGCTTGAAAATCAATATTATAAAAAGCCCAAGGATATTAGTTTAAAAAAATTTGGATTAGGTGGGAAATTTGAATGCAGACAGGGTTATACAGATTTAGATTTAGAAAATGGAGTATATCCAGAATACCTTATCTATTATCAATCAGAAGACGGAACCTTGAGAGTAGCAGGTCAGATTGACCTTTTAATTAAAAACGGAAACGATATCTACATAGTAGATTATAAAACTAATAAGAAAATCGACCAGAAATCTGGATTTGATACAACTACTAAAAGAAATGCTACTATGTTATATCCCCTTAATAATTTAATGGATTGTAATTATATGCACTATACTATGCAGTTAAGTACATATGCTTACATGCTCCAACAATTAAATCCAGATTTTGTAATTAAAGAACTCATTATGGTTCATTATGACCATGAGGGAAATGAAACTATTTATAATTTGGAATACTTAAAAGAGGATGTAAAAAGATTATTTTCTTTCCATAAAAAGAATGTAGTAAAAGAACAACAAAGAGCAAAAAGACAAAGAATAGAATATTAATCTGAGTAGAAAAAGTAATAAAAGGAACATTTTTAAAGCCTTTAATACGCTTTAAATGTTAAGCAATGATAATTAATAGTCGAAAGGATTAATACTGTTCTATATAATATGGAAATAGGAAATATAGTAACCGGGCATTTAAATGAGGTTCTTAGTCTTAATCAAGACATTTCAGAACCTAGGATGAGGATTTGTTTGAAATGTCCTCTTTATACCCCAAAGCTTGGCGGTATGTGTAATATGAGATTATGGCTAAACCCTGAAACAGGGGATGTAAGTACTGAGAAAAAAGATGGTTATTATAGAGGATGCGGGTGTAGATTAAGAGCTAAAACTACTTTATCGAGGGAAAACTGTCCCGCAAGAAAATGGTAATTAAATTGAAAATGAATTATGGAAAACAAAACATTTAATCCGCAATCATTAGAATTGCACAACGTAGAAGAAGTTAAGGTTGCACAACAAGTCGTAGGTCTTGAGTCAGGGGCTCAGCATTTTGTTTTAAATTCTGCAGAAGATGTAGAAGAAAGGATGAAACGAGATGCTGCTGTAAGATTTAATAATTCAGTAGACGAATATACTGCTAAAATGGACTCTTATATTGAGGATGTTAATACAAGAGCTAAGAGTATCGCTGATAATATGAACGGGCTGGAAATTATGCCAGTCTTTAATTATATGATAATTAGACCTTATGACCAAAACCCCTATCAAAAAATTAAGGTAAGCTCAACTGGACTTATCTATGATTTAGGAGGACATAAACCAGAATTTAAAAATAGAGACAATGGAGAAATAGAAGAAGAAGAGAATTTTATCATGGTAGGTAAAGTTATAGAAGTTGGTCCAGAAACCAAATATGTCAGAGAAGGAGATGATGTATTCTTCACTAAACCTTCTCAAACTCCAATTCCATTCTTTAAAATGGGACTCGTATATTTGTCTGAATTGCGCGTGCTTGCGGTAGTAAATGAAAAATTAAGACAGCGCTTTTTAAAAGCTGCTCAAGGAAAATTAACAGCTTATAATAAATACTAATATGGAAGAAAAAATATTCTTTTTGCCTGGAGATACAGTTACTCTGAAGCAAGATTTGCCTAATAAGCCAATTATGTTGGTTGTACAGAAAGAACTTTATTCTCTTCGTCCTAAAAGTAAAACTGAGGAAAAAAGTCCTTTAAAAGGAATTAAATGCAGGTGGTTTACAGTTGATGGATTAATGCAAGAAGCCATCTTTAATACGAAGGACCTAATAAAGGTATAGTAAAAATAATAAATATATTAACAGATAAGGAAAGTTATTAAATTAGCTTTCCTTTATTTTTATAAATATGGCAAAAAAAATAACATTCGACCCTGAACTGATGGGTCATATTAAGACTATTTATGGAGATGCTAGCTTAGATGAAAAGACTTTAAAACAACTTCATCAAACGTGGAAAAGCAATCCAGATATCATACGGAATACTGCCAAACAAAAGAAGTCCACAGCCCCACTAAAAGGAGTTTCATTTAACGTTCCAGGTACATCTAGTAAGCCGTCTAAATTACAGATGGTTTCTGAAATTGCTCAAGATGATTTAAGAGGAGTTAAATCATTCAATACTGCTTTTAAAGAGGCAAGAAATAGAGGACTTAAGCAATTTCAATGGGGAAAAGGTACATATACTACTCAGATAGCAGACAATCCTACCAAAAGTAAGGGTAAACCAGCTAACGAAATCCCAGAAGTTGTAATCACAGCTCCTAGGATACCACGTTCTTATAAGCATTATGGTAAAAAATTTGAGTCTAATGATGAACCTGCCACATTAAGGTCGTATTCTTATTATAGAAACAGCATAGACCCTATGATTCCCGCAGAACCTTTAAAGCCATTTCCACCTATTGCCCCTTCTGCAGGTGCCCCAACATTATCTGTTGAGCAACTTCCTATCACTGGAAGAATTTCTTCTCAAGGGCCTTATAGAACCATAGGACCTAGTTCAAGAAGATTTAATCAAGGAAATGACTTTATGATGATAACTGATGAGAATTTAACAGTATCTCCTGGTGATAATCCTATATATGAAAAAATTGGAAATTATGCTGAATATCCTTACGTACAGCAATTTATGTGGGGAACTAATAAATTCAAACAGGGAGGAAAGCTAGATGAAAAACAGAAGGCGTTTGTGGCTTATCTCATAGAAATTTCTGGAGCTAAATCTGAATCTGAATTAAATCAATATATACAAGAACTCGGAGAAGAAGGGTTACAAGAACAACGTAAACAATTTGAACAACTTATGACGCAAGGAACTGAACAAATACAAACTGCAGCTAAAGGTGCAAAACTTAATTATATAAAAGCGTTAAGAGGTCAATGCCCCGAAGGCTTTGAAATGAATTATTTTAAAAAAGGTGGAGTAATTTGTAGCAAATGTATAAAAAAAGCGCAAGCTCAACAAGCAACTCCCAAAGCAGAAAAAGGAACTAAAGTAGTTAGAGATTTTAGAGCTGAGATGGATAAATGTGGAGGTAAGATGAAAAAGAAATCAACAAAGAAGCAGACTGGAGGCCCAATTATTGAAAAGGACCAAGGCGGAAATAAAATGTTGAGTGAAAAGGATTGGAAAAAGAAAGTAGATAGTGAAGCAAAAGCAGATTCTGCTGCATACGCAAAAGCATATCCGAACAGTGAAATAGCTAAAAAATTCAACAAAGACAATCCTTCTAAAAAGAAGCCTATAAAGAAACCTGCGAAAAAACAAGGAGGTGGAGTTATTAGCGATTTTCAAAGAAGTCTTATGAATAAACAAATCGCGAAGAAAGGTTTAGTTGGAGCATCTACTATTTTTCAAAAAATTGCTAACAAAGGAGGAAAACATGCACAAGCCTTTAGTAATATGAAACAAGAGATAGATAATCAAGTAATGTCTAATTCCCCTCTTGGAAAACCAGTATTTTCTGCAAATAATCAAGCAGCCCCAACTCCAAAAATAGGATATCGAGTTCCGAATCAATCACCTATTAGTTGGCAATCAAGACAAGTACAACAAAACGGAATAACATTTAATCAAAGTTCACCAGTTTCTTATGAAATAGGAACTGCTTATCGTTAATTTAATCCATTATGCAGAAAATATTTCTATATGATAGTGTTAATAATAGAGTAGAGCTTAATGTGCCTGAAATTCTTTTAATAAGAGAATTTGGGGCGTTGATGGATAATAAGAGAAATATTACGCCTAAGGATAAGAAGGGAGAACATGGAGAAAGAGCATTTAGAGAATTTAAATATATCTGGCTTGCTCTTGACTGGTTATCCCCCTACTCAGATTATTCAGAACAAGAAAGGCATCAAGAAGCATTAAAGGATGCTGGACTTACAGAGGAAGAATTTAATGACCCATTATTTAGAGCAGCTTGTAGAAAGTATAGAGCCTTACAAGAAGAAACTCGTTCTATAAAAATGTTAAAGGCTGCACAAAACACAGTCGATAAATTCATTGATTATTTTAATAATATAGACCCAGAAGAAAGAGATTTACAAACTGGAAAGCCAATCTTCAAGGTTAAAGACATTATGGCTGAAATTTCTAGTTTATCTAAAGTAAATGATGAATTAAAACTTTTAGAAGGACAAGTAAAGAAAGAAGTATCTGAACAATCTATTCTAAGAGCCGGTGCAGTTGAAGGGTTTATACCTAAAGGATTTTAAGTATGGCTAGAGGTAGAAAGAAAAAATCTGAAACTCCTGCAGTTACTATTCCAGCTCGAATCCAACAAATAGTAAAAGAAGTTCAGCAAAAAGAAGACCTTGAATTTAAACAAGAACTTGATAATTTAATAGAAACTAAATATCATTCGGAATGGGATGTAAGAATAGGAGAGAGAATTGAGTTTTTTGATTCTACTCTCTCCTATGAACTTACAGGATATAAACCTATCGATAAAACTCGTGGGTTGGATTTTAAATGGGAGTGGTTTACAGAAGCCAGAGATGGATTCTTGAGAACTGGACATTATGGAGGATTTAGGCCAGGAACAAAACCATATGCTGATTTTTGGACTCAAGAATATATACGTTGTAGAGATGGAATGACTGTTAATGGTTATACAATCACTGGTGATAATTATTTCTTTTTAAATTATTATCAATTAATGGACTTAACTTCTGCGGATAAAGCTGGAGCCGGTAGAGTTTATGCCTTTCCATCATTTTATGTAAAACAATATGAATATTTTCATTATATTGAATTATGTAAACGGTTACGTAAAAATGCTATCGGGTTAAAAGCTCGTGGAGTTGGATTCTCAGAAATAGGTGCAGCAATTGCAGTAAATACATACAATTGTAGACGTAACGCTATTGTGGTGATTGCAGCTCAACTTGATAATTATGTATCTAAAACATTAGATAAGTGCTGGAAACAACTTGACTGGATAAATGATAGCACAGATGGGGGATTCTTTAAATTGAGACAAATCCAAGATACTGTGATGGCTAAAAGAGCATCTCATTATAAAGTAGTCAACGGTCAAAAAATCGAAGAAGGATGGATGTCTGAAATTACAGGAATTGTGGCTGATAAGCCTAATAAAATTCGTGGAGACCGTACTGACTTACTTATATACGAAGAAAGTGGCTCCTGGCCCAAATGGAAAAAAGCTTTCATGCAGGGAGATGCTTTAGTAGGAATTCAGGGAGCTAGATTCGGAATTAAAATGGCTTGGGGTACTGGTGGAGACAGTGGTCCTGCGCTAGAGGGACTTGCTGATGCTTACGAAAAACCTTGGGTTTATGATGCATTACCTTACCGGCATAATTATACTATGGACGGAGCAGAGATAATCTCTGCATATTTTATTCCAGCTTATTCAATCGTTAACGACCCTAATCATCCTGAACTTACTGATAAAAGAGGATGGACAAATCCAGAAAAGGCTAAAGCTTATTATGAAGCAGAGCGCGACAAGAAGGTAAATGACCCAGAGGCTTTAGTAATTTATTGTGCCGAATATTGTTTTAATGCAGACGAAGCATTAGCTCTAGAAGGAATCAATAAGTTCAACAAAGTTTTAATTGCTGAACAACTTGCAACTATTAGAGCAGACAAGATGAGTAAACCTATCGAGCATGGGATGTTAGAGTATTCTTTTAATGGAACTCATAAAAGAGAAAATATAACTGGATTTAAATGGATAAAAAATTCAGGAGGAAAGGTTCATATTAGAGAACATCCAGTTTGGACCACAGTCGAATATGATGATGCAGGACGTCCCATCTGTAGACCGAAAATGAATAATATGTATGTAGCCGGAATAGATAGTATTGATATTGGACAAAAAGATACATCCGAAGCTACTAAAGACCCTTCTGATTTTTGTATTGTAATTAAGAAAAGAGTTATAGGGCAAGGAGACCCAGAGTATGTTGCCTATTATAAAGATAGACCTAATGATGTCCGAGAAGCATACAAAATGGCAGTTAGACTAATGGAATATTATAATTGTAAATGTGTACTTGAAGCATCTAAGGTATCTATTCTTACATGGGCAAGAGAAAATAAATATCTAAATCTCTTTATGAGAAGACCTAGAGCTACAATGCCAGATATTAATTCTGGGCTTAGTAAAGCCTACGGTGCTCCAGCCACTGTTGCCGTAATTGACCATCAAACGGACTTAATTGCTGCATTTGTAAATGACTATTGCCATACTATTTGGTTCCCAGAAATGTTGGATGAATTGAATAGATATACAGACGAAAATAAGAGAAAGTTTGATATCGTCGCAGCTATGGGCATGGCTGAATTAGCTGACGAAGAATTAGGTGGTATAGTTGCAAAACAGGTAGAAGATATTAGTTCAGAATTTGAAGATTTTGGATATTACTATGACGAGCGAGGAATAAAAAAATGGGGAATAATTCCTAAATCTAAATCTAATATTCCAAAATATAATTTATACGAATACCATGACTACGGAGGAATTAGAAGTAGCAATCCGCGATATCATTCGGGATATTTACTGTAAAGAATATGTTAGCAAATTAATTATAACAGAATTACCTGAAGGAGGATATTCTGCTAAGTTTGCTTTAAATAATATAGACAAACCCTTAGTAATATCTGCTCAATTAGATGCCATAGATTTTCTTAAATTTATGCGAGAAGAACTCAGAACAAAAAGTCTTTGGAGAGTAGAATATTCACTTGGATACAAAACGTATCCAGAAGATTGTAAAGAAGAAGACGTTAATAGAATTGAACCAATATATGAAAAATACTAAAAAAGATAGCGAATTAATAGAAAAAACTGATAGAGCTATCTCAGAACTAGTATATCCGAAATATAGATTACAAAAAGCATACAACTATTACAATTGTAAAAGGGACGCAGAGCAATATAGATATTTAGAAGAAAATTTTGGATTGGGTCAAGCTACATCGGTGGAATTTATTCCTTTGATTAGAAAGCATGTGGATGCATTAGTCGGAGAATTTTTAGGAACTCCTATTATTCCAAAAGTATCCTGCAAGGATTCTGAAACAATAAGCAATATTTCTAGAGAAAAAGAAATTTCTATTTCTTCCGAAGTCTATTATTTTCTTCAGGCTCATTTACAAAACGCAATGTTAAAATTTGTTGATGGGCAAAATATAACTGATACTTATATAGAAAAACAGCTTCAAAAGCTTATCAGCGATTTAGACCAATCTTTTACATCTCAATACGAAATAGCTGCGCAGAATGTTGTAGAATATATTATGCAATCAAGGAATACTGATATGATAACAAAACTCAGAACTTTGCTTCTTGATTTGCTTATTACTGGATATACATTTTATAGAGTAAAACCTTCTCCAGAAAAAACTAATGTCGCCATTGAAGTTTTAAACCCGCTAAATACATTTATAGATAGAAACCCAGAATCTATATATATAAAGGATTCTTACAGAGTGGTAGTACGTAAATGGCTGACAAAAGCTCAAATTCTTAACTGCTATGGAAGAGAATTATCGAAAGATGATATTGCCAAAATAAAGGATATGTGGCATGAGAGTTTCGATACTTCTCATTATTATGTAAGGTCCTTTACTGACCAAAAAACTGGAGAACCTTTAACGGATGGATTAGATGCTGGAAGAGAAATAGTTCCAGGTTTCCCTGATGAAAATATCCAATCCTATAATTACAAATTAATTCCTGTTTATGAAGTTGAATGGACGGAAACAGATAAAGATTTCGTAATGCAGAGGTATGAAACTGTAAGGATTGGACAAGAAATTTATATTCTGAAAGGAGAATCTGAAAATGTTATAAGAAGTAAAGATAATCCAGCTTACTGTGGATTAAGCGTTAACGGAGTTTATTTTAACGATAGAAATAACGAACCTTTCTCTCTTGTATTAGCTTGCGCTAACCTTCAAGACAAATACGATTTATTACATTTTTTCCGAGATAATTTGATAGCCAACAGCGGAACAACCGGAGACTGGCTAGATTTATCTGTACTTCCGACAGCATTAGGAGTTAAACTTCCAGAACGTATTCAAAAATGGATAGCATATAAAAAATCTGGAGTTGCTTTAATTGACACATCTCAAGAAGGACGTCAGTTCAATAACAACACGACGTTCTCTGGATTTGATGATACAGTAAAAGCTCAAACAATACAAGGTATTCAATTAGCTATTGAAGCTACAGAACAAACTACTAGTTCAATAACAGGAGTGTTCAGAGAAAGGCTTAACGGAATACAACAAAAGGATGCAGTTACTAATGTACAAACAAGTCTTAATAATTCATTTATAATTACTAAAAAATATTATCAACAAATGGATTTAGTAACTAATGAAATGTTATTAGATTGTTTAAATATTGCGAAAATAGTATACAAAAATGGATTAACTGGGACTCTTATATTAGGAGATAAATTTCAAAAAGTTTTCACCGCCCTTCCAGAACACTTCACGCTTAGCGATTTCGATATTCATATCATCACAAGTACTGATGTTATTCAAGATATGGAAGCCATACGAGCTGTTATTCCTGAATTTATAAAGGCCGGAAATTTGGACCCAAGCATTATATTCGAAGCATTAACAGCTAAAAGTTTAACTGAACTTAAATATAAAGCTCAAAAAGCGCTTAGTGTTCAAAAAGAAGAAAACAATCAAGCTCAACAGTTGGCTCAACAAAACGAACAACTACAACAACAAGTACAACAACTTCAACAGCAACTTCAACAAGCCCAGACTAAGCTTGAGAGTCTCAATGAAGCTAAATTACAACTCGAACAACAAAAAGTTGACAATGAAAGAGAGCTTGGATGGTTTACTGCTAAAAGTGATGCAAGATATAAAACCGCCCAGGCAGAAAATGATACCAAGAGAACAGAAGTTGAAGTACTTCAATTATATGATAATAATCCATATAACGACAAAATAAAACAAGTTTAAAATGGAATTAAAAATACAAGTTTGTGCTGACGATTCTTGTAAAGTGATTGTCAAAGATATTACAGAAGTAGGAGATAACGGTTATTTACCGGAATCTTCTGCTGTAACTGTAAAAAATAGGTTTAAATATTCTGATACTGTTTCTATAGATGTATTACAATATAATAAAACTACTGGTCCGGAAGTTCAAGTTCCTACTTATACTGAACATTCTGATGTAGTTAAACCGATTGTTCTTCCTGTCGGATTCGATGGATGGTTCGATGTAGTTCATATCGTTTTACCTTCACAAGAGTGGTTTGTAAAAGAACAAGAGAAAGAGGCCGGGTCGGCTCTTCCCATTTATGATACCGTTTATTTTTCCGATGGAAAAAATGTATATAAATATATAAACGAGGAAGTATCCGCGGTAGAGTTATCAGAAATTATAGAGAGAAATGAGGAAGGCACAACTATTTCTAGAATAAGTGAAAATTATGTGTCCATTTGTTTTCTTAAGAAATGTTATATATCTTTGTGCCAGCAAATATTTAATAATAGAGGATTTAGTAAATGCTGGGGTAAAAGTGCTCAAATCGGAGAATTGACTTATAGAAGAGATTTAGTTTGGATGGCAATTAATGTTATCGAGTATATGACTGAATTTAATCAGCTAGCCGAAGTCGAGAGAGTAATAGAACAAATAGGAGGTTGCAATGGATTATGCAAGTCAGAGTTTAAACAGATTCCTAATCACGGATGCGGATGCAGTAAGTAATCTCAAGGAAAAGGTTATTTGTGAATACCAAGATTTACTTCATTCTTTAGAAAAAGGATATAAATTAGATTATCAATTAATCCTTGAACAAATAAGTTTAATTGATTTGCTTGAGAACAACGAGATAGATGATACAAAGTCTATGTTTATTTCACAATTTTATATTAATAATAGATGGCAGGTAAAGCTATTTTAACCCCTGGAAATTCTGGAGGACAAGCTTGTCTTCAAGCAGAGCCAGTTAAAGATACTACACAGTATCTAGAGAAAGATAATTTTCTAGGAGAATACAGTGAGGAAAGTGAAAAACAGTTAGTAATAGAAAATCTTGGGGTCTACCCTAAAACTTCTGTTTATACTAAATTAGAGTCTGACACCATTGCTAAGCAATTAATTAAAGATGCCTTTACAACGCATTTAAATTCAGACGACCCTCATGGTATTTTACCTCAGGTGGATTCAAAAATAACAGGAATGGTAAAAGACGACGGAAGTACTCCGTTTAAGGCTCCGCAATCAGGAGTTGACCCTATTACTGAATTCCACTTAACTACAAAAAGATTTGTGACCAATTTATTGGATAGTCACTTACGCGCAGATGACCCACATCATATAATGGATAAGGTAAACGAAGCTCTTGCTGTTTATGTAAAACTTTCTCAAGTATACTTAAAACAAGAGGTTTATAAAAAGAATGAAGTTGATGCCTTATTCAGCCCTTATATTAAAAAAGACGGAACTACTCCATTTGTAAAAGCTCAATTAGGAGTTGACCCTATCGCAGAAAGTCATTTAGCTACTAAAAGATATGTAGACTCTGTAATGAGTAATCATTTGGTTGATATTGACCCTCATGGATTCATGACTATTCTCAATCAAAGACTTGCTTTGTATTACAAAAAAAGCGATACCTATTCAAAAGCTGAAACTTATTCTAGAGCTCAAATTGATAGTATTATCAATAGTTTAGTTGTAGAGGCTGCAAAAGGAGCTATTGAGGAACACATAAACGCATATGACCCACATGGAACTTTAAGGGAAATCTATGGAAAACACTATGTACAGCGTGATGGAACAATTCCGTTCACAGCTCCACAATCAGGAGTTGAAGGTACTGAAGACAGCCATTTAGTTATATTAGGTCAATTAAATAAACAAATAGGCAATCTCAAAGAAGAACTTCAAAAAGAAATTAAAAATAATCAGCCTATATGGAAAACTAGTGGCCCAGTTCAAACAACCGTAGGTTTTGTAGAGGATAATTCAGAAGTGGCTGATGAGGTTACATTTCAAGAAGCTATGGATGCTATTTTTTACGGACAAGCAGTTGCAGTTAGTGCTCCTCCCACTGCTATAGTAGGGGAATCAGTTATTGTGGATATGCAAGTACATGGTGTAATTGCTCTGCAACATGCAGAATTATTTCAAAATGGAATATTGATTGGAACATTTACTGAAGAAGATTTTGAAAATGGAACCCATTCAGTTGAATCTAACCCAATCACAGAAGATACAGAATTTAAATTTGTAGTAACATTGATTAGTGGAGTAGAACATATTGCTACATGCACAACTAAAGTTGCTTTACCAATATTTGTAGGTTTACTTCCTCAATGGAAGACAGCGTCTACTGTATCGTTTGAGTATTTACAAGAACTTGCTGATTCAGACTCTACAAATAATAAGTTTGTTGCTTCTGGAGATTCAGTATCAGAAATTACACATAAATATAATTTCTCTACTCCATCAGAACCTAAACATTTGTTTGTTGCAATGCCCAAGAATTATCCGGATTTAGTAGAGGTAATAACTCCTGCACAAAATTTCGGAATTGAAGCATTTGATGTAATTAGTGATATACCATTCCAAGTTCCGGGAGCTATTAATGATGTAATTTATAAATTATATGTTTACAAACAAGTACTAGCTTTTCTTAACTCTGAAGTAACTTATAAATTTCAATCAATCACACAACCTTAAAGAATGGGACAATATAGTGAATTAATAGGCAGCTTTAGCAGAACTGGAAATTTCCCGCTTGAAAACAATTATATTTTTGAGAGTGAAGCTGCTTTAAAAGAGTTTTATAGTCTTCCAGAAAATAATGCAACCCTTCATAAAGGATTGTTTAAAATAGTAGCAAACTCTACTTCAGATGAACAATCTCTGTGGTGGGTGGTAAGAAAACAGACAAATGATGAATTAGAGTTTAAACAACTTATTACATTCACAGATGTCAATGATTTAAACAGTAAACTGAAGGAACTGGAAGAAAAACTAAATCAGGAAATACAAGATAGACAAACTGCAGACGATGCAATCTGGGGCGATACTAACCATACCGCAATTCCCGAAGGATTGAATAGCTTAAAGAAACTTGCTAGGGCTATAGAAAACCTAAGAACTGAGTTAGATAAACTTACTGAAAAGGTTTCTACAATTAAAGAAGAACTTCAAGCTGTCGTCGGAACTTCAGTAGAAGATATTAAAGGCTATTTAGCTACTTTAAATTATTCTTCGTTAACTGCAGTATCTAATGAACTACATAGATTTTTGAGTACTAAGGATACTGCCAATATTCAAATTAATACATTTCCGGAACTACAAGATTTTTTAACCGGATTTACTGATTCAGATACGTTAAAAGATGCTCTTGCCAAAGTGGTATCCAGTATTATGGGAGACCCACTTCCTACTTCTAATTTTAGAACTCTTAGAGGTATTGAAGATTTTGTAAGGGCTCTGCAAAGCACATTAGAGAATAAGGATATTAATATTCAGTCTGAATTAGACCAAACTCAGATAGGAGTTGGATTAAGTGGAGACGGAGCTTATAATCCTGACCAATCCACCACGTATTTAAAAGAAGCTACTTCAGTTATGAATGCTTTAAAAATATTGGATGGATTAATTAATGAAGCAATTAATAATGTAAATATTCAAGCTGTAGACACTAATACTGTAGATTTAACCATTAACAAAACTGTTGATAAAACTGAAATTTCAGGTATTGTAAAAATATCTACAGTTGATGGAAATAGTGTTATTACCAAAAATGATGGAATCTTTTGTAAGATTGCTTCTACTTACGAAAACGGAATCTTAACCATTAAAGTCAATGATGCAATTGTAGGACAACATGTTATAGGATTATCTACAGTTGTAGAAGATGCTAAATATGACCCTGACCAAGAAGCCATTGTAATTACCTTTAAATTACTGGATGGAACCAAACAAGTAGTTAATATCCCAGTAGGGAGTTTAATTAGAGAATGGGTTATAGACAATTCAGACCCCAATAAAGTAGTTGAGCTTACTAAAGTGGAACAATTGGGAACTGGACCGGACAAGCTATCTGCGGATGTTAGACTGTTTGTTGGAGAGAATAATTTACTACAAAAGAAAGGTAATGCTTTATATGCAGGAGGTACTTCTGAAAATATTACACACGATGGAAAAACCCTTGCTACTGTAATCAACGAATTGAGTACTGATACACAAACAGTTAAAACTTCCGTCGAAAAAGTTGCAAGTGATTTGGCTACAGAGACATCTAGGGCTTTGTCTGCTAAAGCAAAAAACGCTAATGATATTGTCACAGAAGCTTCCAGAGCACAAGTAGAAGAGAACAGAATTGAAGGGCTGGTAACAACTAATAAGGAAAATATTAGTCAACTACAGACAGATATGAAGTTAAAAGCTCCCATTGATTCTCCTGTATTTACTGGAGTTCCTCAATCTGCTATGTCTCCTGACGCTAACGATAGTTCTCAAAGACTTGCAACTACTAACTGGGTTAGAAGTGTTGTTCCAAGTCAAGATACTATTGCATCATTAATTTGGGCTAACTATGAAGAATAAAGAAATACAAAGACCACGTAATATGAGCCAACTAGACTATTTATGGACTACGTATGGCTCATATAAAGTGTCTAATGAAGTAGACACAGAAAATGATAGTATCCCTACTTCTTCTGCTATTAGAAATTATATTACTTCTATTGGAGAAGGTATTACAGAACTTGATTCAGAAGAAATTGATGGATATAAAATAAAGATTATCGGAAAGAACCCTAGCGGTCAAGAAGTTTCCTCTATTCAAATAGATTCTGATACTAAAATATCTAGTTTTCTGCGACACGTAGCTACGCAAACCGATGTTGATAATGGACTTGCTAATTATGTTGGAGAACATTGGTTAGTGTTAAAAACTAACACTGGTATGGAATATTGGGCTAGTGTTGATGATTTATTTATTAGAGGTCAAGAATCGGATACGATTATAAATCAGACTGAAGACGGGAAAATTTCTTCCTCTGTTAAAATAAACAATCCCATTATTAATAAATCTGTAGATTTAAAAACTTCTACAAGTGGGTTATGGGCTGATTTAGTTATAAATCCAAATACTAAATCCAGAACTATTATTGTAAAAGGAGACAACGGAATAGAATGTAAGTTTAATTGGGAGGGTACAGAAACTCCTGTTGCGCTCAAAAGTTTTGATACTTTTGATGAGTATCAACTTACTACCATTGACCCAGGAACTATTTATTTAGTAAAGGATGTAAAATCTATTTATTTTGGAGGAATCAAGTACTCTTCAGTAGGAATTGACCCTCAGGACTATTATACCAAAGACGAAGTTTACAATAAAGAGCAAGTCGATGCTCTTCCGCACGTAAATGCATATTCTAAATCAGAAACAGATGCGTTATTAAATAAGAAAGCTGATATAGACGACATTCCCACAGCATTGCCCAATCCAAATGCTTTAGTTGTTAAATATAATGGAGAAATAGCTTTTACGTATGATGGTTCTAGAGCAGAAACTGGAAATTTTATAGTTAATGCAGATACGGTTCCCGGTATAGATGAGAAAGTAAAATCTATTTCTTATACAAAAGAGGAAGTAGATTCTATGATTACTCCTCATACTAATGCTTACACAAAAGAAGAATCCGATGCTAAGTATGCTACAAAAGCAACAACTTACACAAAAGAAGAAACTTATAGTAAACAAGAAGTTGATGGTTTAGTATCTAATCCTATTGATGCCTATACTAAAACCGAATCTGACCAGAAATATGCTACTAAAAGTGAACTAGAAACCAAACAAAACGCTTTAGTAAGTGGAACAAACATTAAAACCTTTAATGGTCAATCTATCTTAGGAACTGGAAATATTGAATTTGAGCAAGGGAAAACAATTACAGTTGTAACTGAACTTCCCCAAACTGGAGACCCAGACAGGATATATTTAGTCCCAAATGAAAGTTCCAGAACCAACGATATTTACGACGAATATATTTGGCTAGTAGAACAAAGTAAGTGGGAGTTTTTGGGAAATAAGCACGTAGATGTTGACCTTACCGATTATTATACTAAGGAAGAGGTAGACGCTCTTATCCCTCAAGTTGATTCATACACCAAAGTTGAATCAGACAACAAATATGCTGTTAAAGCAGATGTGTATACAAAGTCTGAAGTGGACGATTTAATTGTTCCTCAAGTTGATGCTTATACTAAACAAGAAAGTGATTCTAAATATGCCACAATCGAAACTGTAAATAATAAGGTAGATAAAGTGGTCGGCAAACAACTTTCTACAGAAGACTATACCACTGAGGAGAAAGAGAAACTCGCTGAATTATCTAATTATGATGATACAAATATTACTCAAAAATTAAATGAGAAAGTAGATAAAATAACTGGTAAAGGACTTTCTACAGAAGATTATACAACTTCTGAAAAGACTAAATTGGGTACTATAGAGGAAGGAGCACAGGTAAATACAGTTACATCAGTGGCTGGGCGTACAGGAGCTGTTACCTTAACTAAAACTGATATAGGACTCGATAATGTAGATAATACTTCTGACGATGATAAACCTATATCTACTGCAACACAAACTGCACTAGATTCTAAAGTAGACAAAGTAGAAGGAAAAGGTTTATCTCAAGAAGATTTTACTACTGAACTTAAATCTAAATTAGACGGATTATCTAACTACGATGATTCTACTATAACAGAAGCCTTAAGTAATAAGGTAGATAAGATTTCTGGAAAAGGTTTATCTACTAATGATTATACCACTGAGGAGAAAACCAAATTAGAAGGAATAGAAGAAAACGCTAACAATTATACGCATCCTACTACAGCCGGCAATAAACATATTCCTTCGGGAGGAACTACTGGACAAATGCTTGTTAATACCGAGGATGGAACTGCAGAATGGGCAGATGTAAGTAGTAAACTTCAGGAAAAGTTCGACCTATTAAATACCATGTGGCAACAACTTCAAGAAGAACAAACAAATCTTCAAAACGAAATCGAATCAATGGTTGTTAACGAAGATGTTTATTCATATGGAGTTGAATGGGATGTTACAGTAGCCGACCCAGCCTTAACAAGAATTGGGAATCCTTTGTTACATAAACAGCTTCCAATTCAATCATCATTTAGAGGTTGTGTAGCAGAAGGTCCGATTATAAAATATTGGTTAAACCCCAATGATTGGTCATTAAAAGAAAACGGAGAGCCTTCTGTGTTAGACGGAACAGATGGCACTGTAAGAGTAAACACTATGAAATTCTACGGAAAGTCTGGAAGTAAGTCAAACAAACGATGGGTTAAAATCTCAACTGTAAAAATTGATGATACATGGGTAGAAATTCCGGAATTATTAATTGACGCTTATAGATGCACAGTAGACACAACTACTTCTAGTACTCCAAAAGCAGTATCAGTAGTTAATACAACTGCGCAATTCAGAGGTGGAGGTAATAGAGCTGATAGAGATACTTATTTGGAATCGGATGCCTTTAGAACAGATTTAGGTAAGCCAAGAACTAATACTACAAGAGCAAATATGCGAACTTATGCTACAAATGCTGGTTCTGAATTATTATGCTACGAATACTATAAGTGGATATTCTATTGGTGTTGGGTTATTGAATATGCAACGTTTAATTCTCAAGCTGCATACAATGCAGAATTAACTTCTGAAGGTTATCATCAAGGTGGTTTAGGAGATGGTGTTACTACATGGGATGGAACTAGCTGGAATAATTATAATGGCTATTATCCTTTAACTCCATGTGGTTATGGTAACGATATAGGCAATTTTACTGGAATTAAAGACCTTGTTATTCCCGATACCACCGTTAGTGATTCTATTACTGTTGCTACTAAAACGTTTAAAATGCCTCGTTGGAGAGGATTCGACAATCCATTTGGAGATATTTGGACTAACTTAGAAGGTATAGTTATAAAAAGGAATGCTGCAAATGAAGACAGTAATGTATATACAACCATAGACCCAGAAGAATTTACTGATGAAATAGGAAGTAAATCTGTTGCGGGAATAGAGGTTGCAAAAGATGGTTATATAAAAGCCTTTGACTTAGGAAGGACTGGAGAAATTATTCCATCCGAAGTTGGCGGCTCTACAACAACATACATGTGTGATTACCACTGGTGTAATTCGGGAAGCACAGCATTAAGGACGCTCCTCGTTGGCGGCGGCGCTTCTTTTGGTGCTGGTTCCGGTCTCGGTTACTTCCGTTCTTACTTTGGGGTCGGCTATGCCTATGCCCATGTCGGCTTTCGCACTATAATTAGACTAAATTAAATTAAAATATAAATCAGGGCGCTATTTCTTTACTTTTGTATTGGTCAGACAGATTAGTAGCAAACACTCCTCGTTAGCAGCAACGCTAATAATGGTACTAATTCCAGTCTCAGTAACTTCAATTCTAACAATGGGGTCAGCAATGCCAATGCCAATGTCAGCTTTATTATATATTGAATCGAGTAAGAATAGTTTTTTGTCTGAGATAGCGTCCTTGCCCCTTGGCAAAAAATAACGTAGTATTTAATATAACGGGTGTTAGTAGGATTATTCTCGAACGCTTCCAACTAAAATATATAAGACCTTGAAACGAATAGGATATTTGCACGAACAAATATATTCACTTGATAATATCTATCTAGCGGACAGTAAGGCTAGACTAAATAAAAGAAATAGATGGGGAATAAATAAACATGATAAGCATAGAGATAAAGAAAATATTGAATTAGCTTTGAAATTGAGAGATTTAACATATGAAACTTCTCAATATAGTACATTTACAATATATGAGCCTAAGGAAAGATTAATCTTTAGGCTCCCATATTATCCAGACAGAATAACTCATCATGCTATTATGAACATCATGGAGCCCATCTGGACTAATATTTTTATCAAACAAACATATTCGTGTATAAAGGATAGAGGAATACATAATGTAGCATATGATTTAAAAAAAGGTCTTAAATATGTATCGGAACAAACGAAATATTGTTTGAAAATGAATATACGAAAATTTTATCCCTCTATTGACCATAACATCCTATATAATGATATACTCACAAAGAAGATAAAGGATAAGAAGTTATTAACCCTTCTAAAAGAAATTATTTATTCAGCAGACGGGGTTCCAATTGGAAACTATCTATCTCAATTTTTCGCAAATCTATATTTAACATACTTTGACCATTGGGTCAAAGAAGAGTTGAAATGTAAATTTTACTTTAGGTATGCTGATGATATAGTTATTCTAAGCGATAATAAAGATTATTTGCATAATATTCTAGTATCAATCAAGACATATTTAAAGGAGGTCTTAAAATTGAAATTAAAGCCAAATTACCAAGTTTTCCCAGTAGCCAGTAGAGGAATTGATTTTGTTGGTTATAAATTTTTTCATACCCATACTTTGATAAGAAAATCTATAAAAGTTAAACTTTTTAGATTAATTGCAAAGTATAGAAAAAAGAAAATATCGAGAACTGAGTTAAAACGAAGAATTCAAGCCTATTTAGGTTGGCTCAAGTATTGTGATTCTAAAAATTTATTAAGAAAAGTTCAACGACTAACAGGGTTAAGATGTACAAACTGGAATGGGAAGGAAACTAATATTTCTAGATTTTATAATAAATATATTCATATTGTAGAAGTAATCAATTTTAGTAAGTGTTTCCGAGTTGATTTTGTCTACAAAAACAAATCTTATTATTTTAAGAGTAAGGATAAAAGGTTATTCTATTCCTTACTTAGATGTACATTTCCGGTAAATTTTAAAATAAGACCTAATGTTAGAACCAAGAAGAGTAAGCGTGAATGCTCAACCAGAGAAAATTCAACAGTTGGGTAATGGAACATATTACTACAATTATGATATTCAATCTAAACAAGTTCAAGTAAACGATATCGAAACTAAGGAGTTACATGAAGAAACAAGATGGGATTATATTCAAGTACACTTAAGAGGGGTACCAGATTACAAAAAGTGCATAGAGGCAATTATAAGAGCTTGTATTACATTAGAAGAAGAGCTTGCAATCATTAATAAATACAGTTCGTATCAATTAGGGGTAATTCAGGACTCTTCCGCTACTTCTGAGTATTATGAATATGTTAGTCTAGTAGCTACTATTAAGACTAATGTAAAGAAAGATTTTCAGATTGAAGAATTAGAATCAGATGAGGAATTACTTCCAACTATGGCGGATATGACTAATCTATTACGAATTCTAATAACAACCACATCTTTAACTGATACTCAAGCACTAACTTGTAAATCTCTATACCCTACATGGAAAAGTTGTATTGGAAGTTCTTTGAAAGCAGGAGATAAAGTAACACACAAAGGACTTTTATATAAAGTTAAACAAACTGTTAATCCTGTACTTGAGAATCAAGCGCCTGGGAAAGAAACCGCTTCATTGTATGAAGAAATTAATGAAACACATGAAGGGACTAAAGAAGACCCAATTCCTTATAACGGAAATATGCAACTCATACTAGGTAAATATTATTCCCAAGATGAGGTAACTTATCTATGTTCTAGGGACAGCGGACAAGCTGTTTATAATCCACTCAAGGATTTAGTTGGTATATATGTAATTGTTGCTGAATAAAAATATTAAATTATGGCTCAAGAAGAAAAAAGAGTAATAATACATTTTGACACGCTCGAAGGATTCCAAGCTCGATTAACTGATGGAACATTAACTGAGAAAGGAGACTATATTGTTTTAATTAAGGATAGTGCTCTAATTTGGGTAAAGGGGCAGTTTTTCACTGGACCGAGCGTATTAAGTATTCCTAAGTATATAAAAGATTGTGAAATTATACAAGAGAGTGAAAAACCTCTTACACTGAAATTCGTAGGTGCAGAATGGAATACTGAGGAAAAGATTTATAAAGAGTTTAATAAAACGATTGAACTTACTTTAGCTAGTACTCAATCTGACGGATTGATGAGTAAAGAAGATAAAGCTAAAGTTGATAAAATACTAACAACAGGTGCTGGAACTAAATTCCTTGGAGATGATGGAAAGTATTATCCAATAGAATTAACAACAGAAGCTGTAGAAACGACAGATGAGATTCCGGTGGCTGGAGGTCCTCTTGCAGAATTATTAAATTCAGCAGGAATTACTTCGATTAGTTCGAGAACTAATTTACAAGCTCTATTAACTTCTCTGTTTACTAAAGAATTATGGCCTACTAATCTAGTCTTCAAAGAGGGTACAATTAAATCTACTGTTCCTGCTCCAACTATGACTATTAACAAATCTGGACTTGTTGAAGTTGGTACAGATATCATAGTTTCTGAGACTACTATTAAAGCGGGTGGACAGTCCACTACGGCTCGTACATATAGCGGGTTTACTTATGGATATTCTGCTTCTAATGATAATACTAAAGATAGCGATAGTACTTCAATATCGGTTTCAGCCACTAATACACAAAATACTACTGATAAGTATCAATTAAGTCGTACTATCAATAATGATGTTGAAAACGCAACAGGTAGTGCAGATATTTCTACTGTTAAACTTGCAAGTAAAACCTTTAAAGCTATTGAAGGAGTTAATACCGTTAAAGCTGAAGTTACTGGAATTCGTCACAGTTGTACTTTTGCCGCTATGCCAGTTTATTATGCTTGTAGTAATTTAGGCAAAACGAGTGAGGACCATAAATCTTCTGCTAAAGATTCTACAGATTTAACAAGTGTAGCACCTACAAATAGTGTTAGTCGTACAGTAACTGGAGTTTATCCCTATTATACCAATAAAGACACCATTACAGCATTCTCTAAGTTACCATTGACTACTAATAAGACTTTAGATGTTGAATTTGTGGCAGAAACCGCTTCTAATAAGCATTCGTTTAAATTGCCAGCTAAGTTTAATGTAACTTCAATTACATTGTTAAATACTCTTAGTGGTAATTATGAAGTTTATGATATTAGTAAATTTACTATTACAACTGAAGATATTGATGTTCAAGGAAGCAACGTATCTTATAAAGTATATACCCGCAATGATGGAACTAATGGAGCTTCATCATTTAAAATCACATTTGCTTAATTATGAGAGATAGAGGAACATTTAATTTTAGCGGTAATCTTGAAGTAAAAAAAGATGCCCCTCTCGAAGCTAGGTCATTAGTTGGTTCTTACGCAGACCTAACAAAGCCTGAAACTTGGACAGACGAGGAAGGTGGAGTTTGGATATATGACGGTATGAACGTCACTTGTAAAGATAGACCCGGCAAGATATATCAATTATCTGCAGGTGCAGATTATACTCAGGAAGATAGTTGGATTTTAATTGGAGATACTTCTGCAATTAGTAATCAATTGCAAGATTTAATAAACAGTAAAGGTTCTGCAAACGGAATTGCATCATTAGATGAACAAGGAGTAGTTCCATCTGCTCAACTTCCATCTTATGTTGATGATGTAATCGATGTTTATGCTACTTATGATAAATCCGCAGAAGGAGTTTTAAGTAATATTCAACTATTCTCTAATCAAGAAAAAACAACTCCCATTACTCCTGAGTCGGGTAAAATTTACATAGATGTAGAAGGGAATTATCAATTTAGATGGACTGGAACTATATATACTACTGTCGGTGCTCCAACTGTATTAGGAGAAGTTACTGGTACAGCATACGACGGAGGTAAGGGTAAAGCTTTATCTGATAAAATAAACAAAATGTCGGATAAAGTAGTTGTAGGCCCTACTACAGTCGAAGCTGCTTCTGATAATATAAAATTATTGTATCAGACCCATAAAACATCTACTAATGCTTATAAAGTAGATAGTCATACGATTAATGCAGCTACTACATCCAAAGCTGGAGTAATGTCAGCCACTGATAAAGCTAAGCTTGATTCGGCTGGCAAAGCAAAAGCATTAGCAAGTGCGACTTCTGGACAATGGATTAGATTTGCAGAACTAGTTGGAAGTATATATAATTCAGCAATCATTACGGTAAAAGAAGGAACTGCAGGAGCTACCTTCTTTCTAAAGAAAGCACTTAACAAAGCTCCGGTTGTTAAAATACTCGATTTGAGCGATAACATATATTTGACTAAGATTAGAGTATGTACAGTTTTAAACGGAGACAGTACTGGATTTTTGGATGTTTATGTGAATACAGATTCTAGTAATATGAGTTTTAATGTTGGAACTAGTATTGATATAAACTTAGTGGAGCCTTCTATAAATGGTTCTACTGAAGGATATAATATTGAAGAAGTTAGTTTAATATAAATCATAGGGAGGGTATATCCCTCCTTTAAATTATTTTATTTATGGCACAAGAATATGTTATCCAAAATCAAGGAGCTGTAATACTAGAATCTGACGGAGGTTTTATAGTAGAAGAAGGATTAAGGTCTGCTCAATATCTTAGATTGGGATATACAGAAGATTTTGAAAACTGTGTATTCTTATTATGTAAAACGCAAGAAATAGGAATGCACAGAATAAATGGGACTATTTATACTTATGCATCTGGTGCTGGCAGGTATCAAGCTGGAAATCTTAATTTATGGTTCAGTAGATGGGCTGATGGAGATGATAATTATCATCAATTATGTAATTTTAATCAATTTTCTGGACCAGGGACAAGATTCCTATTCTGCCATTGTAATTATAATGGCGAAGAATGGATAGGTTTATGTCATACCAATGACCAGGCTGTTAATTTTGTTTTTGTAGGAGATTTCTTAAATATAAATTGGCAATTAATAAAGTACTACAACAGTAATACTCAGCAGGTATTAAATGAGGAGGTAAATTCCTCAATAATAACATTCGACTCTGACAGGCTTCAAATAGATAATTCCTACTATGCTACTATAGGAGATATTCCAGACCATGTAACTACGGCGAACCAATTAGCTGGAGCATGGAATAATACACAATCTTGGAATCTTCCTAGGGCTAATCACAAGACGCTTACTATGTGTAGCAACTATGCAGACGAAGTAGACCTCCCTGACGGTGCTCCAGATAGATACTGGTCAGGTCTTAATGTTGGTACTGAATACACTCAGTTTCAATTAGCAACCTATGGCGGAGGAACTGATGCAGCCCAATTTAAATTTAGGCGACAGGCTGACGGAGGTGCAAATGAAAGATGGACTCCTTGGTATGAAATGTTTTGCGGAATAAGAAAATATGAAAATTTAACATTGCCTACAGATGGTTCTGGAATACAAATAGCTACTGCAAAAGAAGTAGAAACGTTCAAGTGGATACTTTTAGATTTAAATAAATACCAAGATGGAATCGGAGATTGTCATATAATGACTATAAGTTTATCTGAAAAGTATAATAAAACTGTAATGGTACCTTATTATGGAAGTCCAGCATTTATTTATATGCAATTAAACTTTAATGATAGTGGATTATACGCTTCCATATCCAGTGGGAGTGGTACTTTTAGAATAAAAGGAATGACAATTTTCAAGTAATATAATTTCTACGAGGGGGGGGGTTAGGATTTAAATGCCTCTTTTCTTGTATAGTGGTATTTTTGTTTAAATCAAATAATTATGAAACGAATTTTAGTACAGAGAACATATAGAGGAAGCGCTTATACTATCGGTAAACTTTTCATTGATGGAAATTATATCTGCGATACGTTAGAAGATGTTGATAGAGGATTAAGTAGTAATATGTCGGAAGATGAAATTAAAAAAATAAAGATATACGGAGAAACTGCTATTCCAGCTGGAACTTACAAAGTTATAATGAACGTAGTAAGTGAAAAATTTAAAAACAGAGTATGGGCTAAACCTTACAAAGGAAAACTTCCGAGATTAGTTGATGTTCCTGGATACGAAGGAGTTTTAATCCATGTAGGAAATACAGCTAAAGACACATTAGGTTGCATACTGGTAGGAGAAAATAAAGTTAAAGGTCAAGTAATATCTTCTACTAATGCTTTTAATAAATTAATGAATATCTTAAAAGATGAGAAAGATATTGAATTAACAATAAAATAACATGGAAAAGTTATTTGGAAGAGCTTATGAATCAATAGGTTCTACTGGTTCAGACTTCATCATCAAAACCAAAGGTCAAGTAAAAATCCAATGGGGTAACAAATTTATTGATATAGTTAAAAATGGGAAAATTGCAGTTGATACTGATATTATCGAAAGTATAAATTCTATTTCCGATATAAACAAAAACGGAATTTATTATATCAAAGAAACCGGTTCTATATACATATATGTTGATGGGACTTTAATTAATCTTTCTGGAGAGATAGGAACTACTTATGTATCTTTTGTTGGAGTTCAAGAAACCACTGATTCTCAGAAGAAACAAGCTTTAGCTAATATTGGTCTAATGTTTGAGACTCTTGATGAAGCAATTGAAAGTAATATAACTGATGGATTTGTGTACATTTTAAATTCTCAAAAATTTTATATAGTTTCTGAAGGAAAATATACAGAATATCCTGCTAATATTCCAAATCCTTATCCTAGACAATTTGTGATTAAGAAAGAAGACTCTTCTACAAACGGAAGTTTTCTTGTTTACGGAGATGGGAAAATAAATGGAATAAATATAAATGATTTATTTAACCTTTATCAAGAGGGAAATAATTCTATTATCGAAGGTTCTAATGTTATTATAAGGAATAATGATTTGGATTCGTTAAGTATAAGTTCGTCTGGAATAGAATCTAACTCTGATATCCTTTCTCGTGGTAGTATAATTGCTAACGAATTCAAATCTGAAAATGCATCTCCCACGAGAGAATTTAGACTTTACATTAATAAAGGAGAATCTACACTGGAAGTCGACAACATAATATGGAGAAATAAACCTATTGATGAATCTGGATATATATATCCATCTATGTGGTTTCAACAATTTTCTACTATTGCTTCTATGGAAGAAAAAGAAGGAGAGGAAAATATTTATAGTATATCATTTAGACAGCCAATTGAGTTTTCCCAGGGAAACATTCTTTGCACATATTCTACAGTATCTTATGAGTCTGAAGACGAAGGTACTATATATGAAGACGTTAAAATAGCTTTGTCTGTAATAGAATCTACTGATTCATCAATAGATGTCAATATTGAGTTAATAGGGGCTTCTTCTCAAGCAGAACAAGTAATTTATGATAACATATCTAATGCTCTACAGGGAAAAAAAATTTTTTTTGTAGCCAATGGAAATCCGATTACTCGATTATCTCACAACAACATTGATTTATTGAACATAAATTCTATTGCAGAAGAGGAGGATATTAATAATATAAAAACTCGAATCGGAAGTATTCAAGACCTGAACTTTACAAAGGAAGGATTTAATATAGGAACTTTGGCTGAAGGAAATATTGGAATTTATTCTGATAACCTTGTAACTGTTGGAGCTAAACAAATAAATTCTAGTATATATGCTCCAATATTTAAGGCTTCTCCAAATGGAGAATTTCCAAAGTATGATTCAGGATTTAACATTCCAGTTGACGATGATTCTAAAACAGTAGTAACTTCAGAGTGGGTTAACGATAAAACTGACAAGCGATTAGAAGAATACGTTAGAAAAGACCAGTTAATTTCCCTAATTGAGAGTTATATTCAACCAGTTGACGGTACTCGAAGTAATCCAGTAACTTTAGTAGCTGGTACGATACGAAGAGCTACTAATTCTACTACTGATTGGTATTTTATTGGAGGAAAGAAAGCAAGGATTACCGATGTTCAAGTTACAGTTAAAGATGGACTGATGACAATTACATTAGTTCCCGCATCAGGAAGTACTATAAATGTTCTTGCTGTTTCAGCTGTAATTGGAGATACAGGAGGGTTCAATGGAGATTTTTCTATAACAAGCAGAGGTGGTAGAGGTGCTGGAGCACATTGGTGTAATGCAATTCCAGACCCTAATACTTCAGGAGTAATTAGAGTGAGAGAATATCACCAGGCTAATGATAATAATGACAGTTGGGGAACAGCTAACTGGAACTATTCTAATGGACCCATTTCGCTATCATTTGCAGCTTTCGGGTATATAGTAGGATAAAAATTTTAATTTAAATATACAACTTTAACTATTTTTTTAGATTCTTAAACATTTAGTTTTAGAGTTGGAAAAATATCGTTAAATTTGCAAATAACTTTTAAAAGGATATATATGGCAATGAACATTGAGGATTTAGACTTTAATGAAGACGACCCTATTATTCAAAATCCGAATAATGATGGTGAATCTCCACAACCAGATTTTGACTCTCTAAACAAAGAGAAGGAATGGATGGATGGAACTATAGACAAAGGAGGAACAGATACTCCTCCAGTAGAACCAGAACCTAAACAAAGTCCGGAAACAGAAGAAGATATTATTATTTCTTTGTTGAAAAGCAAAGGAATCGAAGACCCTTCAAAACTTAAATTTGAAAATGAAGAAGGTGAAATTGAAGAAGTTGATTGGGAATCTCTTTCCAATGAAGAGAAACTTAACATTTTAACTTCTGACGACTCGGATGTAGATTATGGACTTGACGAGGAGGAACAAAGTCTTCTTAATTATTTAAGAACAAATGGAATTTCTCCGTCGGACTATATTCAATATCGTGAACAATTAGCAGTAGAGAATTATAAACAATCATTGGAAGGCAATCCACAATACGAGATTGATAATATTACCGATGATGAATTATATGCACTGGACTTACAATCTCGTGTTAAAGATATTACGGACGAAGAAATCAATGCTGCTCTCGAACAAGAAAAAGCTAATCCAGCTTTATTTGAAAAAAAGATGCAAGGTATCCGTCAAGAATATAAGGAAGCCGAAGACGATAGACGTCAACAAGAAGAGTTGTTACATCAACAGGAAAGACAAGAGCAGTTTGAAGAGTTCCAAGATGGAGTAATGCAGGCTTTAGAAAACCTGACAGAGATAGGAGGCGTAGAGCTTAATCTAGGACAAGAGGACTTAAGTGAAATTGCCGATTTCATACTGACATCAGATGCGGCAGGAGTTAGCTGGTTAGGTAAGGCATTAGATGACCCTGAAACACTAGTTAGAATGGCATGGTTTGCTATTAAGGGAGATGAAGCCTTTGAATCGCTCACTGATTATTACGCTAAAGAGATTGCACAGCAAAAACGTGAAGCATATACTGCTGGATACGAGGATGCTAAAAAGGGTGTACAACCCAAAAGGACAACTAAAGTTGTTACCAAACCTGCCCCTAAACAAGGCGATGATATCCCTCCAACCAATAATGGAGGAAAAACTATTGATGATATAGATTTTTAATAATTTAAACAAGTATGATAGTAGCAAATTTTGTATCAAACAGACCGACACAGTCGGAAACTAGAACTTATGAAGATTTTTATAAGTTTTTAGGAACCAGACCAACTAAGTTAGGTGTTGTATCAAGACTTTATCCAGAACTTACAGCCTCTTATTTAACAGAGTCTTTAAGAAATATTTTCTATCAGGACGTTAAGTCCGGAAATAGATATCAAAGTATTGATGCAATGTACTTTGAATGGGAAGTTGAAACCAACTACATCAAGAGAGTTGAGTTTGCAGATGTTCCCACTGAAACAGGTGAAAATGGTTCAGAAATCGTAATGGCTTTCAAAGAGAGATATTACGAAAAATATGACATCTTTAAGATTGATAAAACAATGCAACAATGTATTGTTGTTAGTCGTCCAGTTCGTAAAGCAGATAATTACTGGGAAGTAGTTGTAAGATTAATTGACAACGATTATTCAAGTGTGCTTGACCTAAGCGGATGTCAAATTGGTGACACTACTCGTTTCCAATCTAACGCTATGCCTGAAATGCATGAAGAGGGATATGTTAAGTATCAATCCAACATCGAAAAGCATAGAAACTTTATCACAACTCACCGTGTTGACGATAGTTACTCTGCACTATATGCAGCTCATGAAAATGTATTTATTAGTATTGCAGAAGGTAAGGACACTGGAAGTCTAAAAGAAACATTATATAAGATGGACAAGAAAGAAAAAGTTCTTCTTGACAACTTCTTATATGTAAGAAACAATGGTCTGTTATTCAACAAGTGTAATGTTGACGTTAACGGTAAGCCGACTATTGTTGACCCAGATACTCAACGTCCTATTTATATAGGTGACGGTATCATTCCTCAAGTAGAAAGATTTGCGTCTAAGTATGCATTTGCTAAACTTTCTATTGATGTATTCCAGACAGTTATGGCTACAATGAACGAAAAAGCCGCACAACCTACTGGAAATAAATATATGTTTATCTGCAATGAAAGAATGTGGTTCTTAATCCAAAGCGTTCTTGGAGATTTCTTAGCTAAATACAAAACTACAGGTACTTATCTGTGGTCTCAGGCAGCTAATGATTATATTAAAGTTGGAGCTACGTTCAATTCTTATGAATTTGCAGGTAACGAAATTACCTTTAAGGTAGATAGAACATTCTCTCGTGAATATGGTATGGATAAAGCATATTGCTTATGTCTTGATTTGACTGCAGATAAAACTTCTGCTCAACCTCCTATTCAAATGTTCACATTAAAAGGTGGAGACTTTATCACTAACAAATATCCTGGTGTTGGTGGACTTGATGGTTTAAGCTCTGGAGTTGTTTCAAGCCCAGTTGCTGCTTCTAAGTTAATCAACTGGGGTTATTCAGGTGTTGGAGTATTCAACCCTTATAGAAGCTTTATTTTAAGAGAAATCTAAGATATGCTAAATAAATAATTAAGATATGGTAAGGGAGTTGAAAAATAGACTCCCTTACATATTTTTTATATTGTAACCAAATAAATGATTTAATATGAGTAATGTTGTAACCCCTGCTGATGATATCATCATTCTTAGAAGTGTATATGGTAAAGTTGGAATGAAATATTATATTCAGCCATGTAAAGACCCTAAAACAGGACTATATCCAGATTGTGTAAAACCTGTAAATAGCTTGGGAGATATTGTTTTGTCTGAAAAGGAAAGACAAAGTGGACAGGTGTTTATTAAAGAAACTGAAACCTTTATTATAGAAGATGGAACTACTTTAGATATTGGTAGAAATCCTCTTCATGCAGCCGAATGGGAAGCTATAAAGAATTGTGTTCTCATTGCCCCAGAGAGATATGCTAAAGACCCAAAAACCGGTGATTATTTAATTGATGGTACTGTTGGATGGAAATCTCAAAGACCAAGATATGGTGTTGCGGAACTTTATGTTGACAGACCTGGTTATGAAGCTCAAAAAAGAGTTTCTAAAAAGAAAAAAATTCACAATGCTGGTACGTTTATTTTAGATGATTCAGATGAGGGAAGAATGAAGATGGCAAGATTACTTGGCAAGCATATGAAAAATATAGCAAGCGCTGATGTAACAGACTATCTACTGCTTATTGCGGAAAAAGACCCTGATAAAATCATTAACTTATACACTGGAGATGATATTAATCTTAGAATCCTGTTTATGGACGCTAGAGATTCTCACATTATATATGTAAAGAATAAGTTATATCTATATGGTGATAGCGTGATTTTGGGTGCAACAGACGACGCTGTTATTTCGTGGATGAAAGACCCTCGTAACAGAAAAACTCTTGAATTAATCAAAAAGGATACATATCCTGATTATTATGAGGATGAGGACGAAAATCCTAAACCCCCTACAGAACCGGATAATAAGCCAGGAAAAAATAAATAAAATAAATGACTTTAAGACAGGTTTATGAGAGAGTTCTTATAGAACTAAACAAGGAACATGCCCCCGCTCTTCTTATAGATGATTTTAATCATTTTATAATGAGAGCTATATATCAATATGTAAATAAAAGATATAACCTTTATAATACTACTCAACAAACTTCTGATGATTTGAGAGTATTAAGTACAACGGCAATTCTTCCGGCTAAACTGTCTAATAAGTACGATTTTACTAATGCGGGAGATATTGCTGATAATCCAATTTATGAAGTGATGCTTCCGACAGATTATTTCCATATATTAGGATGTATTTGTAAATTCAAATCAAAGAAAAATGTAGGGTGTTTAAATGAGGGAAAATTTATCAATAAAGTCGCAACTAGAATGACTGAAGATTTGAATGAAGTTATAAATAATTATTACTTTAAACCTTCATTTAAAAGACCTTATTATTATATTCATAATGTAAATATTAATGTAGATAATCCAACAAATCCCTATAGCGAAAATAATATTTCAGGTACGGACATTAAAGAAATTAGTGATTCTGGATTGGTTATTAGTGAACGACCTAGGAGTATAAAGATTGGAAATAAATCAACATCTTTAGTAAAAAGACAAGGAGAAATACGTTACGGAAACGTATCTCCAATTAGAATGGAAATTCGATACGGAAGCGATAATTCTAAATTCGAGTTAGTGAATGTGTACGTAGAGTATCTAAAAGTTCCTCAGCAAGTTATACTTACTAAAGAACAATTAGACCTAACTGAGGATACTTCACAAGTAATGGAATTTCCAGATTACGTTTGTTTAGAGATAATTAATGAGCTGACCCACATAATCATGGAGAACTCTAGTGACCCGCGATTAAGTACCCATATTCCAATATCAGTTTCTATTGCTGACCCAGCTCAGGCAGTAGGTAAAAAATAAAACAATTAACGTATGTTTCAGTTTACGACAACTACACTAATCAACGACAATTTAGATTACACTACTAAACTACCTAGATGGTCTGTTCAACAAGAAGAAGACGATAAGGTAGCAAGTTTCAATATCAAAAGAGTCGGAAACTTTAAAAAACCTTATGTTGCTGCAGTTTATAAAAGAGAATATTCTGCTCCTGTATTAGCTAAAGCTACATTAGATTTCACAAAAATTACTTCAGATTCCGGAGTATTTAATATTTTCATGTATATTAGACTTTCTGGAAACCAAAATTCATTATATTCTAATGATATGGTATTCAAAGGAAAGCCTTTTAATATTCAGTTTGAAAAGAAAACCGGAGAAATTGCATCTCAATTAGCAACCAAAGTTGTTAATATTGTCAACAAGTACTTAAATATGTACAACTATAAGTACTTCAATGTTAAGGCTGTAGGAAACAAATTAGAGATTGAAGCAGTTGACGAATATCAAAGATTTACTGAACTTGATGTTCAAGAATATGATGAGAATGCTGGTCCAGTGGTTTACGCTGACAGAGCAGGTGGTTTTGTTACTATTTTCTCCGCAAAAGAAGCTACAGACCCCGAATATGATGGAGCTAATACTCTTGTTCAAGGCAAAGAAGGATTTGGTACATATCAACATATTATCAAAGACCTTAGAATACCTACTTTGGATGTACGTAGATGGGAAGCTCCTCTTCAAGACGAAGTTCCTGTTATTAACGGTAAGTACAATCAATACATTATCTATTACAAAAAAGATAGAGGTCTCATGGGTGGGGCTGCTGTTGGACAACAAGTAATTTCTCAAACAACTCATGTATTCTATGTAAATCAAACTATCGCTACTGAATTTGAAACTGGATTGACAGCTATCGGATTCACTGGTGGAGAAGGCGGACCTACTGGAAACAGCACTTCTTTTGAAGAAACTCAAAAGATTGCTCAAGAAGCTTTGGCTAAAGCTAAATCTGTTGAAGCTAAATTAGCGGAAAAAGCAGATACTACTGCTCTCGACGAGAAAGCAGATGCAGACAATGTATATACAAAGACTGAGGCTGATGCTAAGTTTGAACTAAAGGCTTAAGAACAAATTTAAATTATAGGAGAAGGCGAGGGCGTTATGAGCCTTCGCCTTTTTTGTTATACAACTATGGGATATTACGGAAAATTAGCATCTGCAATATATAATGACGTTGTCTCTGGGTTGAGAGGAATTCACTCAGGTCCAACAATGTCATTAGAACAACTAGAAGATGATATAGTAGACGAAAGATTGCAAATCATAAAAGAATATTCATTAAAAGGAATTCTTCCTAAAAACGATTTATATCTTTCTATAAATTGCATTGAAGTCGATTGTAAAGATTTAGATAGATGTAGGTGCGGGAAGGATAGATGTGAAACTCCAATCGCACATTTCGAAATTCCACAGCTATTAAATGATTATGGAGAACTTGCAGTAGATTATATAGGTTCCACAGATAGACAAGTTCCATTTATATATTATACTTCTTCTCAAGCTTGGCAGTATCATCAATATAGGAAAAGAGGAAAATTTCTTCCATATGTATATATTGATATTACTCCAAACGAAAATAATATGTACGATTGTTTTATCTTTAACGCTCCACTTATAAAGCAAGTAAGTGTCGTGGCTATATTTAAAGACCCTAGACAATTAGAGGAATATGGGTGTTGTTCTCCGATTGATGTAGAAAATATGTCATTTATAAATAATGAAATCAAGAAGAGACTTACAGAGAAGAAACTAAGATACTATAGACAATTTGCTGCACCGATTACTCCTAATGACCAAACTCCTAAATAATGGCACAATATAATTTTCATCAAGCAATGTTTCAAGCTAATTTATTGTATGGGCTCGAAATGCTTCCTCAAGACTTTGAAGAGTACGGATTGATTGCTTGGAACATGATAGGTAACAAAAATGTTAGATTATTTAGATTTTGTACAAGAATACAATGTCCGGACTTCACAGTAGAATTACCTTGCAATGCTGACATTGTAGAAGCAGTAACATATACTGCAGAAGATTGGAATTACGTAACAAATAAGACTCCTAATGGAGATTATAATTCCCAATTTATCGAGAATTATATAGAGGGGAGAAAATTGTTTGAGAATCCTCTATATATGTCAGGTAAGTATGCGAAGTACGAAAGAGTTGGAGATACTCTATATTTTGATAAAAATTACGGGGAGGTTCAAATACTTTACAAAGGAGTTATTTTAGACGAAGATGGACTTCCCATGATAAATGATAAAGAAAGTATTGCTATTGCTACATTCGTAGCATATAGAAAAAAATATAAAGAGGGATTAATGACAAATAATCCCAACATTGTACAAATGGCACAGTTACTTCAACAGGATTGGATGAAATACTGTGATGCAGCAAGAGTTCCTGAATACATTAATCAAAATGATATGAATGAAATCTTAGATGCAAAAACTTCATGGAATAGAAAAATATTTAACAAATCTTATAAACCAATACGATAGAATATGAATTATGCTGTAGGTCATTCATTCAATATGGATGAGATGTTTATGAATTTTCCCTATAAAAAATTACAACTCACATGTGAAGATTGCAAACGAATAAATAAAAAAAGGGATAGGGACGTTTTAGTAAAAAAAATTTTTAGAGACTGCGTCAAAGTTATTTTAAATGATATAATAGACAATAATGTAACTTTTATACTTCCGACTAATAGAGGCGAAGCAGATATTCATGTTAGAAGAACTCATGGTGAAAATTTTAAAAAAGCTAGAAAAAGAGGAAAGTGGAAGAATGTTGATTTTCTTTCTTCCAACTTTTCTGGCAACGAATTAGTTCTTAACATGAAGCATAAAGTTTTCATTAAAGAAAAAGTAATTTATGTAGATAATAAATTGAAATCTAAAATTACTAAAAATACCAATAGTGGTATGCAATATTGTTAATTATGCAAATAAAGAGAATATCAGACTACTATGAAGCCCTTTATGAACTTTATCCAGAAGTTCCTAAAAAGGATATAGAAAGGATTTTGAATTATGGATGGAAATCACTATATTTGCATAATGTTTATGGGGGAGATACTCTGATACTTGACAAAGATATATGGTGCTATATCGGTAGACTTACAAAGGATTCCGTAAAGCATTTTCATTATTACATAAAAAAATTAACTGTCAAACTCAGAGTTTTGTACAAAAGAAAGAAAATTCCATACACTGGATATTACTATTTTGCTCTATCAGATTCTCAATACGATTTTTTTCTATCCCAACACAACAAAAGAGGTAGAAAACGCAAAACATTTCAATACGGAAACCAAGTTTTATATAAAATACTTGATGAATGTAGAATAAATGAATACAGCAGAAAATATATATTTAAAGTTCCTATTATAACGGACGTAGGTTTTAGATTATATAAGAAGAATTTTATATCTGGAGAAGCAGAATTAGTGGAAATTAGAGAACCCATGAAATTTAAAGATATTTTAATCAATAATAATGAAAATTATGAGTATTTGAAATCATGAGTAGACAAGAAACAGTTAATACATTCACAGATGGTTTAGTCATGGACCTCAACCCAATCACTACTCCTAATAGTGTATTAACAAATGCTTTAAATGCGACTCTTATCACATACAATGGTAATGAGTTTGTACTTCAAAATGATATGGGTAATGGAAGAGTCGAAACTGCCTATCTTCCTGCAGGATATGTACCTGTAGGTATAAAGGAGTATGGAGGAATTATTTATGTAGCATCATACAATCCCTTAACAAATAAAGGTCAGATTGGTTCCTTCCCTTCTCCAGAAAGAAATATTAGTAGTAACGAAATCAGTCAAGCGAAAGACCCAATTATATCTCCAAGTTCTTTTGGAGACCTGACTACTGCAGGTTCTCAGTTTGCTGTTAAATTACAGTTATTTCCAGACGACGTTATTATTAGGTCTGGAGATAAATTCTCTATCCTACTTAAATCTGAATCTGATTTGATTCTTCTAAGAAAATTTGTTTCAAATTGTTTAAACACTTCTGGGGAGAAGGTAACTAGTCCAAAGAATAAGTTGCTGACATTAACTGTTGCAGTACTAGATTCTAATAATAATTTTAGAGATATCACTGATAAATTAAAGAGGTTTAATGAGGATAATGAAGAGATAACTTTTGATATTGCTGACTCAGAAGTATTAAAACTGAATTCTGGGTTTTTTACTCAAACATTTGAAGGGGACCCGACTGATATAGACGAATATAGACAACAAAGGGCAGTAAATACCTATAATAATAAAGTATTTGGAGAGCTGTATTTAATAGCAACTTTGAACACTATAAGTTCTATTGATGTTGAAGTAGAGGGATATGTTAATAAAGACGGAACTCCAATCAAAGTGTCAGATGATGTAACTTTAAATGAAAAGGGGACAGCTCTAATTTTTACTTTGAACTATAAATATAACTGTCCGGATGGAGTTTATGATGAAGAGTATTCAGAGATGTACAATCAAGCTCCTACAGAATTCAAAGACTCATATGCAACGTACTACGGAAGACAAGAGGAATTTAACCCTTCCCAAACTATCCACGGGGCTGCATTGAGTACCACCGGTGTTGACTCATCTGTGTATAAAATTCCTTTTGAAGTAGAAAAAGAGAAGAAGGATACATACCCTATTTACAATACAGATTTAAAGGTCTATAGTAAAGAACAATCTGCATATTTATTTTTGAGTGATACAACCGGAGTATTAAATTATGCTGTAACTCCATGTATGAAATACGCTCCCTTATCCGGATTAACAGTTACGGGTTCAGTGAATTTATCCAAATTAGGGACGGGGTCTATCGAAATCAATAATTGGAGATACTATAAAAATCCTAATTCTATGACATTAACTTGGGGATTGGAGGCGTATCCGTTAACAGGAACCTATATCGATAATGTATCAATCGAATTTTTCGATATTTCAAATGGAAGTACGTCTCCTGTAAAGACTTTAATTCCTTCTAAAAAAAGAAGTTATAACGGAGTGTTTACTGAAACTATTCAATTTGACGGAGTCTTAGAATCTAGGAAATTGTATCTCTCCAGAATTACTTGTACAATCAAGAAATTAATAGGAGTAGAAACAGAAACCAGGCTTTTAGGATATCGTTGGATGTTTACAACAGATTTATACAATAATTTATACTTTGGGAATATTTATGATTTTTATAACTTTGAAGAAACTCAACTAAACGAATACAATAAAGTAAATCTAAACATAGGAGCCTCACATACTTCATCGAAATCTGAACCAGAAATTTCAGTCAAAGGAGCACTTTCTTCAAAAACTGAACCAGAAAATGAGAGAAAAGTATTCGATTTTAAAAAAGCCTCGAAAACAACTATATCATGCACTCTAGATTCCTCAAGTGAAATCTCTAATTCTGACCATTATCCATTTACTCTCAACGAGTCTGGTTTGACTACTACATATGACTTAGGTTCGGATACTGGAGAGCTTACTTTGGGAGATATAAAATTTTATGGACAAAAAAGTTCATATCCCAATGCAGATATTGACGACCCTAAAAATATCGTTAATAGATATTCTGAACAAAGTATTGACTCTAACACTCAATATAATAAACATCAGTTTTATGTAACTCATTCTAAAAATTCCAAGAGTTTATCTATAACGGCGAGTTTGCTTTCTCAAATCACTGGAAATTCTGTATTGAGGGACATTCCTATTGCACATCCTTTCCTTCCTTTTGTTGATTCTTCAGAGGAAAGATTTACTAGTGTGTTTGGGTTTAGCCCAGAAGCAGAAGGAACTAGTTCGTTTGCAAGAAGGTTTTTTGCTATAGCTACTGCTGCACGGGAACGTTCAGGACACGGAGATGAGCACTGGATACGCTTATGGAATTTATCTAAACCTGGGATTAATCAAGATATGAATCCCATTTCTTCAGATAGAACCGAACTCTTATCGGAGAAAAATCAGCATGGAGACAGTGCAAAAACTTTTTTTGTAAAGGACGTTTGGGATGAATACAGTTCTCTTATATCAGATACAATTGGAAAAGTCCCTATTGTCATTTTGCAAGGAGCTACTATGAATTCTGGAAATAACGGATTTGATAATAATTACTATAATCGATGCGACCTTTTTATAGGCTCTTCCAGCAAACATTATACGAGATATCAAATGTTGTTATGGAATACCGGGAGTAAATATGTGTTAGCAAAGAATTTTTTAAGTTATAATTCGAGCAAAGGAACTGAATTACCTCAAGCTATTGTGAATACATATAAAGATATATACATATATTCAGAATCTGGCAGTGTTGTTCAAATGTATATTATGAGCCCTGAGAATTATACATACAATGACGATTATACCGCGATGATTTCTTGTGTAGTAAAGGTAGGGAAATCTGGAGGAAATGAATCATTAACAGTAAATAATACCCCATTTAATTCTTTAATGGAAACTAGTGTAACAAAGATTATAGATTCAGATGAGTTGTTTCAAGACCCAGAATTAAAGAATAGCGCCAAGTCTAGACTAATCGCACTTGCTACATTTACACTAGAAGGAGGTTCCATTGACCATGTAATTACAGAGGAAGTTAAAGCTACTGGAATGCAATCAGAATATATATCTAATAATTCGATGATTACTTCTGGATACAGTTCAGCTATTGTTACGGACTCACAAATATTTGACAGAGATGCAAACGGCCAACCTTTATCTGCTTCAGTGATGTATTATGTTACAGGGGACTCTGCCCGGAATGCTTCCAATGTATCCGAAATTTCCAAATATGTCTCTAATCTAAAGGTCGATAAATTAAATGAAAAAACAACTTTATTAGCTAAAGGAACTACTGGAACAATAAGTAAGAATGTTTATCAAGAAGAAGTAAAATCCGGAGATTCTGCTACATATGTAAAATGGGGAGGACTTCCAATAATAGACATTCAATACAAAATTCCTAGTGGAGCTACTTCAATTTCATTATAATGACTAATTTAAATCTTTATAAGGGTACTACATTTGAATATGAGTCTTTATCTTTTGATGCTTTAACTGTATCTTACTTTCTGAGTCAGATTAGACCAGAAGGTAAAATAGTGTATGAATATAATCCACTAAGGAACTACAGACTTACTAGAGATACTGACAGTAACGGATTACATCCCGGAGAATCTATGAAAGATAATGAGGGGAATAAGATACAGTTTAATCCTAAAGACCCTAAACTTATTGAGGGAGGTTCTATAATTGACCTGGATACTGAAAAACTAAATTTCAACTTAAACAATCCGTTAGTAATAGATGCTCAGCCATCTTATGATGGCTCTGTAAATTTGATTTTTAATGATAATAAAAATATTCCCAGATTAATTAATTCCAGATTTTCTATATTACAAAATAATACATATGAGATTGTTGATAGGATAGGAAACAACGACACTAATCTTTATGACGACGAACAATTTGATTTAGATACATCTCTGTATAAAAGGATAAATACGATTCCTTCAATAGATTTTAATGGAGTTCTTCCTAGTGGAAATTTAAAGGTTGGAAACTATGTTGTTTATATAAAATATGCAGATGCTGATGATAATGAAACTGATTTTGTTGGAGAATCAGGTATAATTTCATGCTACAAAGGGAACGAATCGGACCCATTTTCCATTGATGGAGGATTCAGAGACGAAAATAGTAGTAAATCAATTTGTCTAATAATAGATAATATAGATGAAAGCTATGATTATATAAAAGTATATTATACAAGAACCACTTCAGATGTTAATAGTGCTAGAGTAGTATCTGCTCACAAAGTAAACAAAAAGTACATAGTACGAAATGGATACTGTAATATAACAATTACAGGAGATGAAAACACATCTGACATTCCTTTATCTGACATAAATATAGCATATTTTGTAGCTGACAAAGCAAAAACCCAGACAGTTTGTCAAAATATGCTATTCTTAGGTAATGTTAACAAACCTGATTTGATGTACCAAGATTTATCTGATATTGCTCTTCGAATGTTACCTTATTTAAACATAGAAGATTCCAGTTCAGTTATTGGAGATATCAACTATGATTACTCGGATAACAGCGCCTCGGATAACAGATATGAATATTATAATACAAATAATATATATTATCACGTTGGGTATTGGAACGAAGAAATATACAGAATTGGGATTGTTTTTGTAATGAAAGACGGCTCATTATCTCCGGTATATAATATAAGGGGGAAGAATGGAATTCCTACTATAGATTCCTTATTTGGAAGTGATGGATATACATCTTTACATATTCCAATTTTAAACGATGATGGGGATAGGCAGTATATTCCAGTGGATGAAGAAACATTTGAAATTAGTTCTTCTAAAGGGTATGAAAATTCTAAGGGAGTCATCAGATTAAATAATACAAAAAGACCTTCGAACAGTAACTTGTATAGTTTAGGAGTATTTATTCCAAAAGAGGTTGTAGAATATCTAACTGGATTAGTCAGTGGGCTATTTTTCGTTAGGCAAAAAAGAATTCCTACAATCTTGGCTCAGGCTTATGTTCTTCCTAGAGATGAGGAATCACAACTTCCGGTGCTAAAATATAACGGAAACAATTACGTTGTAGAGAGATTTTTAAATGATGAAAAAGCTCTTACTCAGGATTATACATCAAGACTTTACTCAATAAATCAAGACTCTAGAGATAATGCTGCATATGTAGCAATCTGTCCAGAGTATAGTTTAAGACAGCCATATTTCAACCAATTATTCACTGGAACTTCTTATCCAGTAAAAAAATCTGAATGGCAACCTGGACATAACTATCTGGACAGAACCCCATACAATGACCGACATTACTACATAAGTAGTTATACAGGAAATGTGGAGTCTAATTTTAATTCTGTAAAAATAATAAGTGTTCCCGATAATACTCCTATAGTGCAGGCCGAAGACATAATCTTTAGAGCTAGAGCTGGAGAAGCAGAAGAAGGATTTAGATTTAGATACTTAGATAGAGAAAATAAAAGTAAAGATGCTAATAATTTAGTTAGAGGAGTATTTTCTTCTTACTTAGGAATTGTAGGAGATGTCGATGAATGCAGTATTATTAATATCTATATTCCCGGATATTCTCCATACAATTTAAATGGACAATTTGAAATACGTTATCAAGATAACTCCCCCTATTATGCGATAGGAGAGAGAATAGGTATTGATGAAATAAATACTTCGTATACCTCATTAAGAACCTCAGATGGAGAAAATGAAGGATTCACTAATATATTTTATAGAGGTGACTGCTATATATGTAATTATACACATAGGCTAAATAGAAATTTTCAAGACCCTGATGCTCCTATAAACGATGAAATCGTGGATGAGAATACTTGGAAAGATAACTATGACCCTGAGAATACAGAAAGTTATCAAAAGATAAATCGAGGAGATGTTAATGCAATTAAACTTGGAAGTTGGATAACTTTTAAAGTGAGGACCTCCTACAATTTATCTATCAGGTCTCTGGATACAAGTTATCCAGAAGAAGAAGGACTTACTGGTTTGAAGCGAGGATTTTACCCTCTTCAGGACACTAGTGTTGAAGGTAACTATAAAATCCCCTCAGCTGAAGTAATCAATGAGGGATACAGTGCAACCGTAAGCGAAAAACAAGCATTTACTTTACCTGATGTGCCTTACATAAAGAATAAGTATGATACTAGAATCATTTACTCTGATGTATCCGTAGGGGATGCATTCAAAAATGGATTTAGAGTATTCCAATTAACTCACTACAGAGATTATCCTCGAATCTACGGGGGTATTATGAAGATGGTCGAATTGTTTGGTAATATACTTTGTATCTTTGAGCATGGAGTAGCTCTAATTCCAGTTAATGAGAGAGCCGTTGCTGGAGAAGGTTCGGGCGGAAATGTTTATATAAATACTTCTAATGTGCTTCCAGAGAACCCGAAGATGCTGTCAGATACATATGGTACTCAGTGGCCCGAAAGTGTCATCAAGACCCCATATTACGTCTATGGAGTGGATACAGTAGGAAAGAAGATTTGGAGAACTAATGGAACTCAATTTGAAATCATTTCTGATTTTAGAATACAACAATTCCTAAATAGGAATATTTCCTTATCAGAAAGAGAATTGACACCTATTATTGGAATTAGAAATGTAAAAAGTCACTATAATGCATTTAAACAAGACATTATGTTTACTTTTTATGATAATCTTCACGGCTTTGAAGAAAAGGTCTGGAATATTTGTTACAATGAGGTTTTACAAAAATGGGTAACTTTCTTTTCGTGGATTCCCTCCTATTCTGAAAATATTGATAATATATACTTTAGTTTTGATAGAAATACTTCTAAATGGATTAGTAAATTAGGCACAACTTCTAGTGTGTCAACTTCTGCAGACGGAATTGTATTGAAAAGCGCGGTTCTCGAAGAATGGGAAGATTATGGTGAATATAAAGCGACCACATTAGATATAGTGAATAGAGCACTTCCTAATAATGATAAAACCGGAGTCATTATTAATAAGGAGTTTACCCTAGTGAGGGATAATTTCAACCATTATAGAAATTTCGACATAATTAATACTAAAGGTCCCGATGGAATAGTAACTGAAAGTAAGCTTGTTTATAAAGGTGAATTTGATTCTGGAAAAGCTATTATAGACAATTGGAAATATCCAGTGTTACAACTAAACATTCAATGTAATATAACAGCTAAATATAAATCTGGAACTATTCCAACGGATATACAAGAATATTTAAGTGGGTGGACAGAATATATTACTTATAATTTGGGATTATATCAATCAAGTATAGCGGTTACATCTAGAACCATAGTTGAAAACGGAGTTAATGATGGGTTAAATTTAACCACAGATTTCTGGAAACATGGTCAATCTGGAATCATAGACATAAAAGATAAAATTAAACCTACCTATTGGTATGGTAAGCAGCATCCATTTGAATTTGAGTTTGTGGTTGTAGATAATCCATCAGTTCATAAGATATTTAATAATTTACAACTTATATCTAACAAGGCAGTTCCAGAGTCATTTCATTATGAAATTGTAGGCGAAGCTTACGATTTTCATGATGATAAATTAAATATGTATTATAGACAAGAGGCAACCAAAGAATTGTATCAAAACCTTGGTTCTGACATATTATATGATTCTAACTATACAGATATACAAGGACAATTATCTCATCCTAAGATAGGGAATACCGATGTTTATGCAAAATCTACACTACTTCCTTCTTATTACACTAGGGTAGATACTTTTAATGAAGTGGAGGATTTTTATCACAAGAAAGATGCTATTGAAGGGGCTACATATACTGGACTTTCTGGAACAGAAGTGGTAAGGGAAGAACTGTTAAACGAATACAAATTATGGACCCATTCGGAAGCTCTAGATATTAAAGAAGTAGGAAGAATGAGAGGTAATATGAATTATCAAGAAGATAAATGGGATGTTCAAATTGCTCCTATCATTTTTATTCAAAAGAATGAAGATGCCTGGCCTACTTCAGATGAAAGTTCTCCTGGGCTTCCTCCTTTAGTTTTAAATCATTTTCCAGAAGATATTACTAAAGATGAAATAACTGAAGAGGATTTACCTAAGGATTATAAGAATTATGAAGTTCCAATGTATGATGCTGTCGATGTTTCATTGCTTGAAGGTTCTGAAATGGAAGGTACTCAAGACGAAATAGACTGGAATAAACAAACATCTAAATGGACTAATCGTAAGGAAGTCAGACCTAGGGATAAGTACATAAAGATAAGAGTTAGGTATTCTGGTAAAGATTTAGCTATTATTACAGCACTAAAAACATTATATACTATAAGTTATGCTTAAGAAACAAAGAAGAGTTAAAAAGTGGCAGAATGGAGGGTTTAATACCCTCTTCTCTGCGGCTGGATTAACACAAAACGGAACCTCCACTATAATGCCTCAACCTCCAGCAATAGGAACACTAAAGCCGTCCGGAGGGAAGTCTGTTACCAAGGGTATATTCAGTAAAGCTAATATAGGAAACACAATGAATATTGCTGGGCAGGCTGCTGATATATTAAGTAGTTTTATTCCTAAAAAAGAACAATCAGGATTAACTACAGGGCTAAATGCTGGATATGATGCTGTAGCAAACGGAGTTGGAATGATTCCCGGAGTTGGTACTGTTGTTGGTGGAGCGATGAAAGTTGGAGGATTGTTGTCTGATGGACTAACTGCATTAGGAGTTGGTACTGACCAAATGACTACTGCTGATAAAATATTAGATAGTAAATTTTTAAAATTAACTCCTGTAGGATTAATAAATTCCATCGGAGCTAAAAAAGCTGATACTATATACAAAGACAATGAGACATGGGAACAGCAAGGTTCTGCTTATGGAGGTTCTTTGGATAAGGTAGATAATGCACTTACAAAGTCTGGAAAAAAGTATGGCCTTTTCAGCAATAAAGGTAGAAAAAAAGCGAATGCTCAAATTGCAGAGGCTAAACGTCAACAAAATTTAGTGGCAGGCATTAATGAAGAAGCCCAAGATGCTTTTCAATCTCAAGCTGGTTCAATAGATATGTTAAATAGAAGAAATGCTTTAGCAATGGCTGGAGGATACCAATCTAGAGGAATGAGAGTGGGAAAAGTTGGAGTAAAATTGCCTACGTTAGAAGAAATTCAAAAGGCTAGATTAACAGTATCTAAATTTCAAAAAGGAGGAAAGATGAATGTAATTCCAGACGGAGCTTTACATGCTCATAAAAATCATATGGATGTAGACGGAATTACTTCTAAGGGTATACCAGTTGTTACAGAAGAAGATGGAGGAGTTATTCAACATGCGGAAATAGAGAGAAATGAAATTATTTTTAATAAAGAGGTAACTGAAAAGTTAGAAGCTTTAGCTAAAAAGGGAACTGATGAAGCTGCTATTGAAGCAGGAAAAATTCTTGCGAGAGAAATAATGGAAAATACTCAGGATAATACTGGATTAATGAGAGAGGTTACTATATGAAAATAGAAATTGGAGACAAAGTTTATAATGTAGAAATTGCCAGAACAGAGGAGGAAAAGATGAAGGGACTTCAAGGTAAGACATCTTTAGCTTCAGACGAAGGAATGTTATTTATATATGAAGAACCTGATACTGTTGCTTTTTGGATGAAAGACACTGATATACCCCTTGATATAGTTTTTATAGATGAAGATGAAGAAGTTATTTCTGTTAAGCAAGGTATACCTAACGACGAAACATTACTTGAGGAAAACGATGTAATGTATGTGTTGGAAGTCAATCAAAATTCTGGAATTCAACCTGGGGATGAATTGGATGAAATTGACGATGATGATTTAAATATACCTACAATGAAAGTACTTGCTCCTGATGGTTCTACTCAAATGGAATTAGAGGGTGGAGAACGTATTTTTAGTAGAAAAAATACAAGAACTTTGATTAAGATGGCTAAACGAGCATATTCTTCCGGAGCCGATAAAGATTATAAGGCTTTAGGAAAAAAAGTCTTTAAATATCTTCATACACAAGATACAAATACTCCTGAATATGTAGATGCGCCTAAGAGCAAAGAAGATTGATATACTCTACTAAGAACAAATGCAGATTATCAAATAAATATTTGTTTACTTTGATATGTCTGTAAATATTATTAACTTTGTCGAGTATTTAAACGTTTAATATAAAAACACTGAAATTATGGAAGTAAAACCAAAAGTTAAAAAATTTCAAGAGGGAGGTCCAGCTCCTGCACCTGCTGACCAACCGATGCCTGCTGAACCTCAAGAAGGGGCTCCTGTAGAAGGTGGAGCAGACCAAATGTTAATGCAATTAGCTCAAATGGCTGCAGAGGCTCTCCAAAGTGGAGATTGCAATACTGCTTTATCAGTTTGTGAAGCTTTTATGCAATTAATTCAACAATTTACGCAAGGACAAGCTGGTCCAGAAGCTCCTCAAGGTGAACCCGTCTATAGAAAAGGTGGGAAATTAGTAGGTAGAATTAGAAAGTGAAAGTTTAAAAGGAGTGTACAGATTTAATGTATGCTCCTTTTTTGTTATAACCTAAATAATATATGGCACAAGCGATAAGAAAATTCCAAGGAGGTGGCGGTGTCAATCAAGGTAATAATATTGTTGAGAAAGAAACTCCTGAGGTTAGACTTTTCAAAGTAGACAATAGAGATATAGCAACTGACGATTTAATTCGTAATGCTAGTTCCAATTTAGAATCTTATTTGGAAAGTACTGGATGGAGCAGAAAAAAGAAGGATGCTTTTAGGGAGTCTTATGGAAATTATATAAAAGCAATTGATGCTGGAAATATTTCTTCTAGAGACCTTACAAGAAATTGGGTAGATTCTTCTGGAGTTCTTTCTAATACTACTGGTCGAGGGTTTGATGCTAATGGAGCTGTAGCTCATTACTTAGACCAAATAGTAGATGTTATTCCTGATTATATAAAACCTACCACAAATACTGAAAAGCCTAATCCTAAATTAGATTTCGGAACAGGCTTTAGAAAAAGATTATCTGATAAAATTTTTGGAGGAAATTCCTATAACAAGGCTGTCTGGTATGGAAAAGACCCTGTCGACGAAACTACTGGAAAGAGAGGAATTACAAACAGATGGAAAGATTATGTATCCGTGTTTAATGAATATGCAGACAGTTTACTGAACGACCAAACTGTAAACCTAGAAGGTACTGCATTCCAAAATAGAGATGATTTAATAGCTAGAATCAATGCAGCCAAAGCAGAGTTAAATAATACTGATTATAACAATGCTGATTGGGAAAAGTTAGCAGCGTTAGGAGTTAATATGGACGACTATAAGGATTGGTTTGGAGAAGTTGATACAGACGTTTCTCAAACTCCTTCAGATAACTTAGAAGGAAAGCAAAACACTGACTCTACAAAATATAATAAGAAAATCACCGACTCTGGATTACTTGCCAGAATGGACGATAAAGGAAATACATTTTATTTAACTCCTGAAGGTAATAGAATTCCTAATGGGATTATTTCTAAGGCATTTAATCCACTATTAGACCAATTTGAAGGCTGGTATTCCGTAGATGGACAATTATATGACCCTAGTGAATATTCAAAATGGGGCAAGGATATAAAGGATTCTTATGATAGACTTTTAAATCAAGAAGATTTAAATACTATTTGGACTGACCCTTTATATGATTCTCTTAGAAGTTCTCACGGGTTTACACATATGCTGGATGCAAGTTCTTTCTTTGAGGGATTAAAGCCCGGCGAATTAATTAGAGCTTATACTAAACCTAAAGCAGGTGATGCTTCTAGTTATAAGACTCAATTTTATCAAAACATAAACGGAAAACTAGTTCCAGTTGTAGTTGATTATGATAAAAACAATGACCAATATTTTATCAATAACAATGGAACTACAAGAATGATTGGAAAAGCTAGAGCTGCCGGAAGTCCGATTGCCGAAGGAAGCAATGAAAAAGTAGGATGGGGCAGAATAAATCAATATTCTTTATCCAATAATCCTTATTCACAAGAAAATATCACTGGGCTTTTAAAAAGAATTTCTTCTTATCCTGAACTTCTTAAAAACAGCAAAGTAAGAGTTTGGTTAGAAGACTTATATAAAGCTAAAGACCAAGGTTTGCTTGACAGTTATACCATAGACGGAAAGCCCTTAACTCGATATATTCAACCAGGAGCAATAAATGCAATATTAGTCCCAAATTCAAATAATAATCCATTACGAATCATTAGAGACCAAAATGGACGCATTGTAGATTACACCTTTGATAAAGTATCTGATAAAAAAGAAAAAGAAAAAACTCAAGGTTATGCAAACAATGTTCCAAGTTTTTTACGCCCTAGACCTGTAAAACCATTATTTAGAAATGGAGGAGTAGTAAAAAACCAATGGGGAGGAACTGTTGATAGAATAGTCGATACTAACGTTCCTGTTGTAAAGGATGAAAATCAAGCTAAAAAAGACTCTGAAATAAATGAACGTGCAGCAAGAAGTTATGAGAAAGCTAATGGGAATGTGTCTATTGGAAATGTACTGAATGGAACATTATCTGCTGATGAACAAGCTTTAATTGATGCTGGTGGAGTTATTAAAACTTCCGATAAAGTAAAACTTGGGGCAGCTATTACGGATTTATTAAGTGCTGGATTAGGATTTGTTCCTGGAGCTCATGTTGCTTCTGCAGTAGCCGGAGCAGGTTCTTCATTAGCTACGTTCGGAGCTGATGTATCAGATGGACTTGATTGGGGAGATGTGGGAAATCTAGGAGTTAACTTAGGATTAGATGCTGTATCTCTTATCCCTGGATTAAAGACTGTAAAGGCAGGGAAAGCTTTAAAGACTATTTCTAAATTGGTTCCAGCAATAAGCACTGTATTAGCTGTATCTGGGGCTTTTGATGAAGAGCAGAGGGCTTCTATATCCAATACTTTAGCTAAAGTAGGAAATCTCAATGTAAAAGATTTAAATACTAATGATTTTAAAAATCTGTCTTTAATTGCAAGCACTTTGTTAGGTGCTAGAAATTACGCTAAAGCAGGAAACTCAAAAGCTGCAAAATGGATAAGGGGAGAAAGACGACTTCCCTCACAGGAAAAAACTGTTCAAGTATTGGTAAAAGGAGAATCCACTCCATTAAATGTAACTCTTAAAAACTCTCAAGTAGCCGGAAAATCAACTGAAGAAATCAAGTCTGCAGCAATTAAAGCTGCAAAACAAAAACTTGTTTCCGAAAGAGGATTATCTAAAGAAGGGGTTGATAAATTAAATGATGATGTTTTAACAGTTGTAGAAGGAAGAAAGAAATATGGATTATGGGGAGAAAGAAATATTCCTGCCAAAGAAGTTCCCGGACAAACATATTCCAAACAAGGATTTATTAGAAAAGCTTTAGGGCTTACTCCATATAAAGCAAAGGGTGCGGACAAACTCATCTTCAGGCGTTATTCTCCAGAATATGAAGCTCTTATGAAACGTAAAAATTCTATTCAGTTAGCTCCCACTTATATAATTAAAAATAAGCCAAATCATATTCAGCTACCTAAATATTTAAATCCCAAAACTCCAAGTTCTTCTATACCTATGATATTTAGAAACAACTCTTTTACACAAAGAGGTCAAAATATGTATCAGGCTCACTTGAAGCGCAATCAATACCTAAATAATATAGGTGCTAATTATATGGAACCTTGGTATAATCCTGGGGCATATAAAAAAGGGGGAAAAATTCCTAAAGGACAGCGCGGTCTAATTACAGGAGTTAAACAATTAAAAGGAAATTGGTATAATGATATATATACTCCTTATTCTCAGGGATTACTTGATTCATTAAAGTCTGGAAAAATCACTTATCAAGACATTAATGAAATGCAAAGACGTCACTCAGGATTGTATAGAGATTGGGGAGTGAAAGGAGATTCTTATAAGGGAGACAATGTAAGACAATACCAAACAGACATTAATAACAGTTTTGGATACGTGAATAGTAAAGGAATTGGTAATGCCTTTAATTCCGGAAGATACGGAATATCAAAAACTGCTTATACCGGAGACAATCCTAATAAAAATTATGTAGCAGATGGATATTATAGTAGTATTACAGACGATAGACGTTTATTGGGAAGGGAAGGGGACTATACTCCAGAACAACTTCAGCAAGTTCAAAATACATGGAGAAATGCTGGATACAATATGGATTTAGATAAAGATACTGGATACTATATGTTAAATCCTGTAACTGATTCCTCTCCAGAACTAATAGACGATTCTGTACCAGATGTTGCAGCTACTCCTCAGGACATCAAAACTCGTGTCGCTTCTAACACAATAGGTAAAGAACCTAATGGTGGATTTAGTTGGGGAAATATATTTTCTAAATTAAATCCGGCTACATTTATGGGAATTGGACGTTTAGCAGGAAATATATGGAATAATAATCGAGTTGCTAAAGAAATTATGAAAGGGTTAAAGCCTCTATATATTGATACTTGGGAGGTTCCTAGACAGGTAGTTGGGGATTTAGCAACTAAACAAGCATATTATGGTCAAGCTGCAGGGCTCGAGTCATTAGCTGCAAGACCTAGAACATCAGATGCTTCTCTTCAACTCGCGGGACAATTAGAGGCTGGCGATAGAGCAGCAAGACTTAGAATGGAAGGAGATTTGATTGATAATCAACGTATTAGAGAAACTAGTGAAGCTGCTTGGCAAAATACAAGAGATGCTGTTGCACGTAGAAGTGAGGTTTCCAATAGAAACCGAGCTTCAGCGCTAGGTATTGATAAAGCTAAGCATGATATTAACGCAGCCAGAATGTCTGCAAATTGGACGTCTTTAGAAAACTTTATGAAGGAGAAAGAGTATAAAGCTACTATGAATAGGGATAGACAAAACCAATTTCAACTAGGAGTTGCTCAGCAAGGTATCCAAGATGCAGCTAATGCTAAACTTGAACCTTTGAGACGTCAATTACAAGCAATGGAGGATAAAGGAGAGGATTATACTAAATCGCCACTCTATCAACAATATCAAAGACTTGTCGATTCTACAAGCAGAGATGTTCGGGCTCAAACTAATAGAGCTTATGCCGATATTTACGGATGGAAACTTCCATCAGTAAAGTGGCAAGCACGATATAATAAAAAAGGTGGAGCATTAACTTATGCAGAACGTTCAAATTTGCAGAAACAAAAGGATATTTCTGCTGCAGAGAGACAAAATGCAAAACTTTTTCAAAGAACGATAGAAAAGTCTATAGATACCAACGTAAAAATGATAAATAATTTATCGTCTGTATCTAAACAACTTATAATTAAATCAATGACTTATGAACCTAAAACCGGTGGTTAAGATGCAAAGTGGGGGCGGGATGCCCCCATTTACTTATTATGTTCCTCTCGGAATGACTTCTCCTGTTCAAACAGATACTGCATCAGTAACTAGTTCTGAACTTACAAAATCTTCCAGTGAAGGAATTACTGATAAGGATGTATTAAAAATGGTAGGAGATATTGATGCTTTACCAAGCGACACTAATAAAATTATTAATGGATTAAGCTGGATATATAGAGGGGATAATCTATTCTCTAATGGTAGAATTAATGCATCTAATATAAGTTCTAGATATTTACGAGCATTAAAGCAAGTAAAAAACGCTGCTTTTAGCAGAAAAGAATATGATTCGGCTTTTGAAACTGTTCAAGAAAATGGAGGATTAAACGAAATTGCTATTTCTAATACAGGTAAAGTTGTAGTTCAAGACGAAGAGGGAAATATGAAACAAATTTCTCCAGATGAATATTTAAACAATCAGGATAAATATTTTGCTTTAAAAAATTCCGACTTGCTTTATTTACGTGCTCATAATGACCAAATGGCAGGAAAAAATGAAGTTTTCAATGTAGTAAAAAATGGAATCGGAATGTCTGCTATAAATAAAGCTATTCAAGATACTATTACTAAAATAGGAAGTACAACCGTTTCTAAAGAGGGCTATGCTCATAAGAAAGGAGATAAGATTCTCCAGGGTTTAGAGCATTTGCAACAGTTAGTAAATGAAGGTGCTGATTTGTCGGGACTTGGATTGGATGGAATTTACAAAACTGGACTTCTTAGTAAAAGTCAAATGCAACAAGCTGCTGATGCAGTCAAGTATATAGCAAGTACATTAGATACTAATGCAATGACGCTACTTGAGCTTAAGTCAGGAAACAAAGATAATCCTAGAAGGGGAGCTTTAGACTTAATTACTACAATGGTTACTAGTCAATTAGATAATACAGTTGATTTTAAACTCAATTTTGAAGATAAACTCACAAAGGATGCAAATGGAACTGGGGATGATGGCAGTGGAGGTAGAGGAGAATTAAAACAACTTGATGCTATTGCTAGTGGAATTGCGACTCAACAAAAAGATTTTATATTAAATCCTCATTCTAATTATCAGCTCGTTGCTCCTCAATCTAATTGGTGGACAGCTCCACAAGATGTGGAAACCGGAAAAAGTATAGGTTCAGACACATTAGCTTCTCTATTACAAAAATCTGGTTTTGATTCTTTAATTTTACAAAACTCAATATATTTTGGTTCAGATAAAGTAGACCCTACTGCGGCGAGCAGTGTAATAGTAGACCCTGCAGAAGGTGTTGCTCAAGTATGGCTTCCATATACAGAAACTTCCAACGGAGGAATTGCTCCTAACTATGCTTTATTAGATACTATTAAAAGGGTAGAAGATAGTCTTTCGAGAAAGGGAAATGTTTCCGATTTAGAAAGACGTCAAGCATATAAAGCAGAGGGTATAGAACAATACTGGAATGTTATGAATGACCCAAGAACTGCAGGAGAACAAGGACTTCTTCGTCCGTTCTTAGCAATGACAGGAGTCGCTCCTGATACTACTGCAACTATTGGTGGTATAGTCACTGACCAAAATAAAGCTGTCGATAAACTTAGAGGAGATGAAGAAGCTAGTTGGAAAAAACATATGATGGAGGTTCTTAATAGTCCAGAGAAGAATGCCGGAAAGAAAGGACACAACAAAATAGATTCATGGTATGAATGGGAATGGTTAGGAAATACTTCAGATATGTTTAGAGGAACAATATTAATGCCTCTTGCGGGAGATAGAATCAGTGTTGCAACAAGAACTGGAAATATAAATCTTCCTAAACCTATGTTTGATGCAAGACGAGTTCAACAACGAGGTCAGATACAAAGTAATTTCAAACCTATGGGACCTACAAATTTTAATAAGTAACAATGAATAATGAACAACAAAACGATTGGTTAGCAACAATACTTTACAACCCAGACAAAGATTTTGCAAATTTTAAGGCAGCAGGTCTTGATGCTTCTAATACTACCTTGGGAAGTAGGGATTCTTATTTAGATATCCCTGCTGTTCAAGAACAGTTTAAAGATTCTGAAGGTAACTTTGATAAAAAAGCGTTTGACCAATTCTACGATAGTGCTAATCGAACTTATAATACATTTGTGCAAGACGATTTAGAGGACAAATTTCTTCACAAGTTAGTTGCAAGCCCTTTAGATATTTTTTCTGATAGTGAATCAGCAACTCGTACTCCATTGTTTGTTGTACAAAAAGTATCTAATCCTACGTTAAAATCTCAAGGATTAAATGGATTGTTTGGAGAAGGGATTGGAACTTTATCCATGAGACAAGCTGCGCAAACGCAAAGAGTATTCGATACTAAATCTGGAAAAGAATTAGATTGGACTCCAGATGACGATGATAAAAGTGGATTCTTCGACTTTATGTTCATTGACCCATTAATAGAAGCCAGATGGGAAGAGGATGGATTTCACGAAGACGCAGAAGGAAGAAGAATTAAACACTACAAAGGAGATTATAAACTTAATGCTAATGGAATGCCCTACTATGAAACCTTAGGAGATAGAGACGCTGCAGGTAAAAATTTTTTGCATTGGACAGATACTCTTACTTCTACCGGTTCTAAGTGGGAAAAATACAATTTTTTAGCTTCGGATGGAGTTGAAAAAAGTGCTCTTGGAACTACTTTAAAACTTGCGGCAACAGTTGCTCCTATGCTGGTTCCATACGTCGGACAAGCTTATGGAATTGCTACTGGTGCTATGTACTTTGGACAAGCTCTTTCTGTATTTGGAAAAACTTTAATAGACACAGTCTCCGACAGTGATGCGGAGGATAGACCCGGAGTATGGAAGTTACTTAATAAGACAGATGCGTTTGTGAGAAAATTTGATTCTTCTACAAGCGATGAGGGTAGTCAAGGAATGTTTAATTACGAACAATTTGCTACGTTAATTAGTGATGTAGTAGGGCAATTATATCAGCAACGTTCTATTGCTAAAATTCCCCAATGGATTGGATGGGATGGAGGAGCTGCGCGAAAAGCTAAAGCATTTGTAGATTCTCACGAATCTGATTATGTGAGGAAATATGGAAAAACATTGAGACAGGCAATTGCTGATGGCGATGTTGCTCCTGATTATAAAAATTTAGTGGATAATGATTTGCTAAATATATTAACTGATTCTCAACTTGCCGTTAGTAAATTTGCTAAAAACAGCTCTCAATTCTACATGGCTATGACTCAAACAAAAGACATGTATGACACATTTAAAGAGAATGGTTTTAGTGATGCTACTACAGCAATTGGAATGGGAGCTGCTCTTTATGGATTTAACAAACTATTTAATACCTCCCTCGGAGAAGTTGCATTAAGTGGTCTTGGATTAGACGAGTTAAAACAAGCTAATAAAAGAATTGTAAAAGGATTTATTAACGAATTAAAACCTCAGCTAGATTTAGTTGAAAAGGGCGCTGGAGCAGCGTCTAATGCAGGAAAACTGAAATGGATAAAGAGTTTAGGAACTAAATTCAAAGACTTTTATGAAAAACATGTAGTTTCAGACCCCGAGGGGTGGATTGCTAACTCCCTAAAAGAATCAGTAGAAGAGGTCTCTGAAGAAGCATTACAGGATGCTATATTTGAGGCTAGCAATAAGCTCGATTGGGCTTTTAATCAACTTGGATGGACTCCTAAAAAAGGACATTATAGCTTCATGGCTAGTAGTCCTCTAGAAAGATATTTCATGTCTGCTTTAGGTGGAGCTGTAGGTGGAGCTATTTTTCCTGCAATAACTAAGATGGAAAATCTTAGAGATGGAATTCAAGAAGTTCAGAAGAAAATACCAGAATCTTTAGCAATGGATATAGCAACTACCATTAGAAATAATGGAGTAAAAAAATCCATTGAATATATAAAAAAAGCAATGGATAAAGGAGAACTTGGTTCTACTACTTTATCTATGAATTTAATAACTAATAAAACTAATGATGGGCAAGTATATTACGATGTGGCTAAAACCAGGGAGGAAAGTCAAAACAATGTAATAGGTAATTATCTGATTAGTTATTTGAATTCTATAGATTCTATCATTAATGCTGAAGGCTATAATATGAAGGATTCAGAAATAATCGATAACGCGCTAATGAAAGACTCTAGACTTGCTAAACTTGCTCAAACTGGAGCCGGAGAGGATATTTTATGGGATTTCAGAGAACAATTAAAAGGATACATTGATGCTACTGTAGAGTTACGTTCTGTAGGAGAAAATGGAGATACTGGAACAGCTAAGAGAAAACAAGAAGAATTTAAACAAAAGCTCGATGATATTATATCTGGAAAAAAGAATGGAGAATATGTAGAAAAAATAGCCTTTAGATTAAGTAGAAGCTTAAGTAATCCATTTGTTGCTTCTGATATTTATTCATATGCAAAATATGCTAAAGGCATCAATTATTCCACTGCCACAGAAGAACAAAAAAGGGATATTGAAAAAGCTTACGAGGGATACATCAAGCTAGGAGAAGCGGACAAATTTAACTTGGGATTTGAAATGTGGAGAAATATGAAATCTGAAGTTTCTCCCGCTATATTGAGATATAGAGATTCTAAAGTCTCTACAATGAAAAAACAATTCTATAATGTAGTAGAACAATTAAATGCCTCGCAAGGAATTAGTAAATTATCCGAAGATGAAATTGTAACGTTCAAGGATGAAGTTAGAGCTGGAAGAACAGACGACCAAATTATTACAGATAATAATCTTAATCCTAGAGAGTATGCTCTTAGCCCTACCGAAAAAAGTGAAATTGTAGACGCATATTTAACCAGAGAAATATGGAAAACTGGAGATAATACTAATAAAATGGGTCATGCTTATAAACATCAATTGACTAAGATAGTTAATTCCATGAACCATAATATGGCAGTTGGGGTTGACCCTATTCTTAATCAGAGAAGAACTGGTGAACTTCAAGTATTGTTCGAATCCATAAAAAATCTGGTAGCGCAATCAGGGTTTATCGACAATGAAATTAAGACGATAATTGATTCTGTAAAAAGTGGATATAATAAATTTAATCCTGAGAATTTTATAAGACATATCTCGGAGAGAGCGAGTATGGAATCTTTAAAAGGATTTACTATTGAAGACGAGTATGGTAGAATCCAACAAGAGTCCACTTATTTAGGAACTAATGATGAAGTGTCTCCAGATGATGTCCAAGACATTGACTTCGATAGATTAAAAGCTGAAAATCCAAATTACACCGGATTGTACTACATATTCGAAAGTCCTGATGGAAATTATGCTTTAACTCAAGAACAGTTACAAGAAGCCTTCCGAGATATGTTCTATACTGAATTTAAAGGTGAGGCTTCTGATGTTTTAGTAGGAGGAATATTATCTGACGGAAATCTTTCAATGGATTCTTTGAACGCTAAAGAAAGTTTAAAAAAGAATAGTGACTATAAAAAATTCAATGAATTACTACTCGAATATCTCGGATTTGACAGTGATAGAATTGCATTAATTGGAGAAGTTGACAAATTATCTCAATCGAGCATAGTTAATAATCCTATGTGGGAAATGCTTTCTACTTTATCTCAGAATATATCTGGAGAAGATGTATTTAAGTTGATTAGGGATGAAGAAGGTAATTATTCTGGATTAAATAACTTAAGCGATTATGTTATTAGTAATAGTCTTACAAGAGACCAACTACAAGTAGCTTCTGCAGCAATTACAGTCCTTAATGAATCTATATTACCTTACCTTGTACAAGGTACAGATTTTGTCGATATGTCTAATCAATATAAAAGAAATAATGGAATGATAGAAGATATTCCATTAACCTCTGAAGAAGTTGTATTAATTAGGAAAGAACTTGATAATTTGCAACAGAAAATTTCTTGGCTTGTTTCTATATCTGATAGGAATAGTTTAAGCAAAACTGCAGACAGCAACAAAACTATGAGTAGAATTAATAGTATGTATGCACTGATTTTTAGTGGAAACGTTGACGAAAGTTCTCCTCTATCTAAGTTCAAAACTATTACATATACTGACGATAATAAAAACAAGCAAAGTTTTATTACGGAGGATTTTCTTACAGGAGATGAAATAGCCACTGCAAACGATATTATTAATAGTGGAAAAAGTGATGTTTCTGCAATTTCTATATCTAACGAAATATTACTAAAAGTTCACAAACAAATATTTGATAAATTTGCTAATTTATCTTCTGACCAGAAAGAAGAAATTATTTCTCAACTGGCAAGTGGACAAGTAGTAGACTTCAACAATGCTCAATCTACTAAAATAAAGAGTAATTCCACTTATTCTGATTTGAATGAATTGGATTTAGCTCAGTATTTAATAACTATGATGGCTGTTGAGCCAGAATACTTGCAAGGAACTTTAAAACAAGCTATTTTAAATAATAAATTGCACGCTCCATTCTTTAATCAAATGCTGAGTGTTCAAGAAATGTTTGCTTTATACAAAAATCCAGATGTGTTTAATGAGTTTTTAGAAAAAGTAAATGATTTTAAACCTTTTCAAGATAAATCTTGGGAAGAGAATAATACGATTACTAAAAACTTAATTACCTTACTTGGAGGGGCAGGAACTGGTAAGTCTACTGGAGTAGCATTAACCGCATACAATATGATAAAAGTAGACAATCCTGAAGCCAAAGTTATGATAGCAGGTTCTGCAGAAGATGTGGCAGAAAGACTTGCTACAACTTTAGGAGAAAGTAAAAGCTATGACAGACTCCAATTATTTAAGGCTTTATTAACTGAAAGCGGATGGAATAAAATGAGAGACGCTATTGCCGAACTCAGAAATCCTGAAACCAATCTTGCTGATTTAGATAGAGCTAAATATTTAAAGAATGGAAAGTATTCAATATTTAATCAGGACTTTTTAACAAAAGAGGATGTGAATGTTGCTGCGATTCCAGATGTATTATTTATAGATGAATATACTCACTTTACCGGAATGGAAATTCAAGCTCTTGCAAGTTTGAATAGGTTCTTACCAGACGGAAAGAAGATGGTTATATTTGCAATTGGAGACAACAAACAAGAAGGGGCTATAAATAAGAAATCTCATGTTGATATTGATTTAGGCGGAGTATTTTTAAATACCCCAACTTTAATGGCAAGTATTAGGGCAAATAATATTCACAAGAAAGATAACTTAAGCAAAATAGGAGGATTGTTAAGTGTTCTACTTGATATGCTAGAAGCTTCTGCTCGTACAAATACTCCACTTCGTATAGATTCTCTTATGAGAGAACTGAAATCTAAAACAGTTTTAAAATACTATGAAAACGAAGAGGATGGAATTGTAACTATACACGGGGACAAGCTTTCTAATCTTTCAGAATTGACAGAAAGCTATCTTAGAAAACTAGCTAAAGGTCTAAAAGAAGGAGAAAGATTAGCTCTAATTACTGACAATACACTTTCTGAGTTTAGAACTACGGTGTTTAAAAAACTAGAGGATGCTTACCCAGGACAAGTCGTAGTTAAAGATTCTCATGATGTTCAAGGTTCTGAGTTTAAATATACGATTGTAGATGTTGAATGGGCAAACCTCAACAGTCCTAATGCTTTTCCTGGTAATTTACGATATTTCTATACTTTAATGAGCCGTTCTTCTGACGGAAACATAGTAATTAAAAAAGATAGAAATATAGTAAATAAAGCAGATAAAGCTAATACTACAAGTACTTCTGAACTTAAACAAGAGGACATCTCTAATTATAAAAACACTATGTTAGAGATACTCAAGGGTAAGGCTGAGGAGAAAACGGAATCTGAAGAAGAAATTACTGGAGATAATAACATTGCTCCTACAGTAACCGAAATTCCGATTAATCCAGAATCTTCTAACAGAATAGAACCTATAATAGATAAAGCCGATGAACAAGAAGCTGTTAACCGAATTGAAGCTAAAGAGGCGGATGAGAGAGCTGCGGTTAAGATAGAGAACGAAGAAATAAATGCAATTAAAGGGGACAAGAAAGGAAATCCTGGATTGAAAGCAGTAACTTTTCAGATGAATTCCTTTTATAATCATTTAGCGTTAAATATTGAGGATAACGGAGTTGTTTCAACACTTCCTATTACCAACGACATTTCAGAGGATTTACAAGGATTTTCTGAATTTATCAACGGAAAGACGTTAGAGGATATAAGGAATATGACACTTTATGGAGCACATGATGTTGATTTGTTAAAATCACTTGCTTATATACGCTCATTATTTATGAGAAAAAAAACTGAAATGAATCAGTTATTAAGCACTAAGCTAGCTCCTGCAAGTGACTATTATAGAATACTCAGACCTTTTATTGAAAGATATTTCGATGGAGATTCTAAATCTAAGTTATTAGCTTTTAAGACTGCAGTTTTAAAAGGAAACTTTCTATTTAAAATTACCAAATTTAAGCCTGGATATGATAATGCTTATAATGTAGAAAATTTTGAACCTTTAAAACAGGATACTTTATTTGGAAGGATAGTTTTTCAACTTCCCACTGATAAAGGAAATTTGGATATTACTTTAGGTTCTACTTCAGACTTTAATAAAATTATAGAAAATTCAGAGTATAAAAGCTTAGTTGATATACTTAAAGATAAAAAGACTTTATCTTCTAAGATAGATACTAAGGGTCAAGTTTATTATAGGCTTTCTGATTTCAACGCAATTAAAACTAACATATCTTACGGACAAAATATATATGGGTCTGGGTATAAATGGAAACCGGAAGTTAGAAAGAAATTTAACAGAGGTAACACCTTAGATAAGACTAAGTATTCACATCCTGAATTACAATTTAGTCAAATTTATTATGACGCAGACCAAGATAGAGGTTTAGGAAAAAAATCTGTTACTAAAGGATATCCAGTCGTATTTGTATCTGATGATTTATGGGGACAGAGTCCTGGGGAATTACTTGGAAAGCACTCTGAAAAGATTTCCACTATTCTATCTTATCAAAATACAGAAGAAAGAAGACCTCCAAGAGATGTAGTATTTGGAGTAAGTAAAGCTGCTTTAAATATGAGAGGTCTTACTATAAGAGAGTTTTTTAGTGAATGGAGTAATATGGAAGAAGGTCGACAAGGTGGAAAAATTTACGGAGTTGGGGAATTTGGACGACTTGCTAGACCTGTAGAGGCTGCCAGATTTCTTTACAGTCTTGCTGCATTACAAGCTGCTACAGTTGAAGAAGTAGAAAAATATAATGCGAGAATAAAGACTTTCAATGATTCTTTAGTTCTTCCTGAAGAAGCCGATTGGGTTAAATCTCCTATTGCTGTAGGAACTGATGGAAAAGTAGATGAGATAGAGTTAAATAAAATTAAGGACTCTATTAAAGACATCTTTGATGATTTAGAAACTCAATTTCCACAATTGAAGGTTGGTAAATTATTTAACTCTACAACTAAAATTGTTGGAAGATACAAGAATGTAAAGAAAACTGATGAAAGTAATACTGAGAGTAATCCATATACTATAAAAAGTATATCAGAGTATCGCACTCAACCCGTCTCCCCAGAAGCTGTTATTGAATTATTTGAAGATATAGGTTTAATAACCAAACATAAAGCTGTTGATTCTGGTATAGTTAAAATTTTAAATGGATTGGCAGGAGAACATAGAAACATGACTAAGCTACTTGAAAAATTAACTGACCCAAACAACGACATCTATAGTTCCCCTGAAATTCCAGACGTTTATAGAACAGGCTCTGAGAATTTTAATCAAACAGCCAAAACCTCTGCTGTAAATACTTTTATAGAATTACAGACTATGCTAAGTGAATATGCAATTAATACTACTGGAGCTTTAATTCCTATTATTAGAAAAGGATTAATGGCAGGATTTACTTCATCTAGTTCAGTAATTAGAAGGTTACTATTTAATCATTTAGGTGTAAGAGATAGTGGTAAATGGTCAGTATTCCAAAATGCTATTGATTACGCAGGTCTTTACAAATTTGGTGTATGGACTAATGGTTTGGATTCTTCGAGTGTAAAAGAACCTCAAAATGGATACTTTATATCTCCGTTACGCGATGTAGATTTGTATTTTGATGGTCCAATACAAGCTCCTAATTATTATGTTAACTATGATGCAGTAGATACGAGTGCAGAGTTTGAAGTAAATAAATCTCCAGAGATTGTTGCGGAAGGAACTCCAGAAGTTGTCGTCAAAAACTCAACTTCTCAGGAATTAGAAGATAACAATGCATTAGACAACGCTAATAAAAATTTACAAGAATCTATTAGGAGTTCTATAGAAAATAATGTATCTTTGCAGAAAGATGAAATTTTAGGAGTGGTTAATGCTGCTATTGATTCAAATATAGTTCCTACTGGAAATACTCTAGAGGAAAAGATAGCATCTTATAAAACTCAATTGGCATCTAAAATACGAGAAAACTTAAGAGTAATGCCTAGACGACTTTTCGTAAATTTAAACGGCATTGTTTCTGTATCCCCTACATATTCTCTGTCCGGAGATTCTGAAGTGGTTACAGATGTGGATAGCGAAGTTACATTATCTAATTTTATCACTAAGAATGAACTACTTGCTGGAACAGATATAAGCTCAGTTATGTTAAACCCAGAGGATATTAAGTATAATGAATCTGATGAAACATTCTCCATTAAGGTAAATGGTTATACTTATACATATTCGTATGACGGAAACCTAGGAATTGAAGAGATATCTGTTACTCAAGATGAAATTATTCAAAATACAGAACAAGAATTAGAAAAATATAAAAGTATATTCACTAAAGGTATTCAAGATGCCATAAATGAAGGAACAAAAACTGTAGATATTACTAAACTTAGTAAAAAGGAACTTATTACCTATAACAAATCCGCTAAGATTGCAAATACTCTAAATTCATTTAATCCTAAACAATTGGATGAGATTATTAACAGAGGATTTGCAAGCAAGGAAGCAGGATTTTTAGATATTGTAGAACAAGTAACAGGATTGGAAATTACACCGGAACTAAAAGCTATATCTAACATGTTCACCTCTTTAAGAACAGAATATGTTAATGATAGAGACGGAAAATCTAATTGTTAATGGCAAATTGTAAAACATTACCATCTCTAGAAGAGATAGGAGCTGCATACGATGCAGCATTTGAAACTCTTCCAGACGATTTATTAGGAACAGTTGAAGGTAGGAGAGAATTTATCTCTTCTGCCTTAAACTATTTAAAAGATGATTGTGCTGTCGTTCCATCTAATCAAAGTTTGCAAATGATTATTAAAGAACTCATTACTTACGATTCTGAGAGTTATGAGGGAGCAATGGAATTTGCAGATAATGTAAGCGATGTAGAAACTTTCGTTACAGAAAATTGGAATGAAGTGTCAATAAATGAAGATTCAAAAAATATAGCTCCAGAGGCTAACGACTTTCCACAAGCTCCAATTCCATCGTTGAGAGATGGATTGAGTACAGTATTTGATAATATAAATGACCAGGAAAGATTTATTAGACTTTATCAAAATGATATTGTTCGGTTCTCATTCGTTAATTATAACGGAAAAAATGGACCTGAGTTAGTGTCTACCACAAGAGAATTAAATACTTCAATTAGAAATTATAAAAATGAATTGTTCCAATCCTTAGCTAAGGATTTAGGACAACCGACTACTTCAATGTATATTGGAGAAACTTTTCAGGTAGACGAATATAACAAATTAATTGATAATGCTAGAATATTCTTCTATCCTTACACAATTGAAGGTATATTTAAATCTGATGATATAAATATCATCAATGCGTATAATAAATTTGTTATGCTTACTAACTTCGATAACTTCCTTTATAAACATAGCAAAGATTTAATTCAGGTTGCTAGAGGATTTATGGGAGGGCATGTTGAACCTAGAGCTGGATATAAATATACTTACAACTTAGGAAAGCATATTAAACAAGATTATAACAATGAACTTCAAGACATGAATGAACATGTTAATGGCGCTATTCAATTATTTATTAATTCTTTACCTATATTGGACTCTAACGGGACTCCTACTGGACAATTTGTAGAGTTCAAAACTTTTCAATCTTTAATTAGAATTTTTAGAAATATTTCTGAATCTAATGATGGAATCACTAGAGAAATTAGAAATAATCCAAGAGAAGCTATAAAAGAGATTGTAAAAATAGCTTATAACAATAGGCGTACTTATTTTACTGGAAATGATGCTACATTATATCCTGCATTTAATAGTATATATCATTATATTTTTAATAAAAATAATCCTTCCAGTTTAGCTGCGTTAGAAAGTAGTATTACATCTCCAGACCAGATGAATATTTATTCTATGATTTTAAATCATATTAATAAAACCTCTCCAGTAAGTTATTTGCAATATAAATATAACACAGATACGGGAGCATACGTAGTAAGTTACCTTGATAGTGAAGCCATTTCTCAAAAACAGTCTGACTTGGAAAAACACTTGATGATTCAAAGTAAGTTTGACAATTATATTAGTATGTTTGCAGACCATGGGATTTCTGTAAACGAAGACCAATACAACCAAGTTGTAAGTGTTGACTTTAATGTTGGAGGGGCTAATTATAACTTTAATCTTACATCTCAAAATCTTACAAGAAATGGAAGCTTAGTACAAGATTTTAAATCTGATATACTTGGAAACAAGCAAGGCTGGAGTGATTTCTTATGGGATGTTTTAGAAAGGCCAATTGATTCCACTTTTTTAGAGACTGCAGTTGAAATTAACAACAATGAAGATTTAAAAGGATTTGTCAATGTGGCTGTGGCTACTATTATTAGTGCAGAAATACAAAACAGAGCAAAGACAACAGGTAACACCGTTAAGGAATTACTAGAAGGAGAATTTTCTGCAGTATTACCTGAAGGAAGTAAATCTAAGGTTTACTACGAACCTAATCTAGAATCTCCTAGAATTGGAGGTATTTTAAGCTCTCTGTCAGGTTTAAAGGCTCTCAGTAGAACAATAGCTGCTAATAATAGAGACACTACTAAAAGCTATGTAAAAAATGCAGAGGGAAACAATCTCCCTAAGTATCGTTTAACGAGTGCAGGTAATGATGATGCCTATATATTAAATGATGTAAGAGAGCAAGCAGCGTTGGAACCAGAACATCCTATGAATTCCAACTTATTTATCACTGTTGATGGATTACTAAAAGGAACTGCATTAAAAACAGATTTTACCAACTCAGAAGGTCAAACAAAAAATATTTTTAAAATGCAGGCCAACGAGTTGTTATACTCTCAATTTGTTTTTGATTATTTACAACCAAGAAATAAAAATATTGCTGACAGACAGTCTAACGAACTTGCCGGAATGGTTGCAATTCAACCTACAACATATTCAGACAAATCTAATATTTGGGTTAAATTGATAGACATGGATGCCAAATTTACTTATAGGGATATCTATGGTAATGAGGTATTTACTAATAAGAGTCTTGGAGAAATGTCGGCAGACGAACTTAATCAACTAAGATTCTCTACACTACATGGAATGTATGAGGGTTTATCAAGACAGCTGATTAGCGACTACAAACTTCTATTTTTAGCTACCCAATTAATTATTCCTGACGAACATAGTGTGGGAATTACTGTTGCTGAGTACGAAGCTTTACCTCCGGAAATGAAACCCTTGTTTGAAGAAACTAAAGAATTTATCGGAGACGATACTCTAACAGTTTATGATTATAAGGAAAAGTTAACTTTAGAAGATTTTATTCCTTTACTTTCTAAACTCGATGAAAGAAGAATACATCAGGCAATTTTAAATATCCAAAAATCTGGATATGATATTGAGATTCTTCCGGAAGTTCATTATAGCAAAACTAAAGAAGGAATACAATTTAACACTACTTTATTAGAAAATATAAAGAATTATTCTCTAAAAGACCCTTCTAATAAGTCTACTGTAAATAATATTCCCGATTCTTATTGGAACAAAAAGAAAGCAGAGGATAAATTATATGCATTAACATTAAAAATGAGTGATGTTAAATTTGATTTATATGATGAGAACGGTTCCGAAATTAAGACATTAACAAACAATATAGATATGTCAGCTCTTCAATCGGACTTCATCAACAAATTAACACCTCAATCGAAGCAAGTTTTATTTGATAAACTGAAACTTACTTCTGATGACCAAGTGACTTATCAAAATATCTGGGTAGACAGCAGAGCTCAGAGATTAAACAATTACTATGTTCTTAAGAAAAATGGGAAAAAGTACGATATTGTAGATAATGTAGACTTAATGGATAAGGCTGTAGATTCAAATTATGAAGTATACTTAAATCCTGAACTTAACTCGTTCAAATCTTTAGACAATTTAGTAAGTGATAATTATAATACAGCTACCATTGGACTACCATTTTTACATCCAGCTAAAGGGGCCACTACAAGCAATGAAGCTCCCACTTTAAATAAACTGGTAGAAGAAGCCGCACGTACTACAGCGATGTATAAACGTGGTGTAGTAGTTGGAGCAACAATCCACCCTTTCATTAAGGGAAAAATCACTGGAATTCCTGAAAGATATAAGTTAGCTGTTATAGAAGACTTATCTACTCCAGTATTTAATATACAAGGAGATAGTGATGGCGCTAAACAATTTGACGGTGGCATCTTTCTACATCCTATGATTGCAAGATATGAACAGAATTCTCTTGAAGAAATCGAAATGAGTCCAATTCATAGAAAACCTCTAGGATACTTTTCTATGTCTAGATACTTGTCTTCAGGACTATTAAAATGTGCTACCTTCGCTGTTACTAATGAGTACATGAGAAATGCACAGACAGGTGCTATTATTGGTAATTCTCTTATGAAACAAATGGCAGATAATCCTTGGGATATTCCAAATCTTGATATTACAGTTGACAGAAATGGAAGAAAAATTTCTTATAATGGAATGATTTATAGAGATATAAATACTCTTAAATATTGGAAAATAAGAAATATTACTAAGAATTATAAGTTAGGATTCGATGAAAATGGTAAGCTAAACAATCAGTATACTATTGAAAGGGTTCAGTTAAATAGTCGTGGAAATCCAATTTTTATTGATGGCAAGGAAGTTACAGAAAAAATTACTAAAGACATTAGTTCTAATTACGATTTATGGATGGCTTTAGGCGGAGAATTTTCTGCACAAATAGAAAATGGGCAAATTAAATATTCGGAAGCATCTCTTGATAAAATTACAGAGGTGGGAAATTTGGTAGCGTTTGATAGAAACACTTATAATCAAAACCCATTAATAGCGGAAGCCAAACTACACGGTTATAGAATTCAAATTTCTCCAGCTACAACTCAAGAAACAGATGTTTCTCAAAATACTTATTATCAGCCAATGAAGTTCTCCGATATTGCTTATTTAGCAACAGCAGGAGCAGTGAAAAACGGAATGGCTAATTTAAATCCAGGAAGTTTATTTAAAAATGGATATAACCCTAATATTCCAACTTTATTAGATTCTGATAGAATAGTCTATGGACATCCAGCCATTGGTAAATCTTATTTAAAGGCTAGGCATGATTCCTTTATATCTTTTGACGATGATTATGGAGATGCAATAAAAAGATTTATCGATGAAAGATTACAAGAAGGTCAAACCCGCAGAGACTATAAAAAAGAGGCTCCTGAAGAATATAAACAGTATTTGTTAGGACTTTATGAAACTGCAAAAGCTAGAGCTAATTCGGAAAACAAAAGATTTTTCTTTTCTGACCAAGTACTCCTTAAAGCCTTAGATGAAGTTGGAAAACTTGAACAAATTGATAGAGTTCTTAATATTAAAGAAGAAGAATTTGTTGAAAGAAGTAGAAATCGAGGGGAAACAGACGATGAGAATACTAAAGATTGGAAAAGGGGAATTGATACTTATATAAGCAAGCTTTCTGATAGAACTGTTGATCTAGGAGATATTTTAGATAATATCACTAAGGGAAAACAACGTTCTTTGCTTACTTATATTACTATTAAACCTGATTATGTCGGAATACAGCTAAATGCAGAACATGCAGTTGACGAATCAGAAGTATCTGAAATGACTCAAGTAATTTCGGCACTCGAACAAATGAGTGCTAGTCATGAACTTGCTAATCAAGTATATGAGGATATAGGTAGAGTAATTGCCAAGGGTTTACAACAATATGATTTTGATTTAAACAGTGAAGAAGATAAGACCAGAGTTTACAAAATTCTTGGAAGAAACCTTTTAAAGACATTTGGAGGAGATACCGATAGATTAGGTCTTGCTTCTGCATACTTGGATTTAGTAAAAGAAGATATTCTTAGCGATAAAAGTTTGAGTCAGATGCAATATAAGATTCCGTTTGATGATAATAATATCTTTGGAATTTTTACTAATGGATTTACTAATGGTATAAATAGAGACATCATTAAACGTAAATATAGTGGATTACAAGCTATTCTTAATCCTTCTCACGATGTTGTAACTGTTTATGATAATCCTGCAGGGGGAGTTTGGAAATACACTGATATTTTAGATAAAGTAGCTACTCCGGAAGAAAGAGATGCTCTATTTAGAGCGATGGACAAAAGTGTGGATATCGGTGAAGTAAGAGCCGGAGACTGGATTCAAATAGGAAGGGAATCCCCTGTTCAGGTTATGAATTATAGAAACGATAAACCTGGACAAATAGGACTATTGGACTTAAAAGATTTAAGACTATCCAATATAACTACAGTTAAATTGTTAGGTTCTAAAGGAAGAAATCTTCGCTCCGCTAATCATATTATTACGTTAGTGGATGGTTTTGCTTCAAGGGGTATTACTACTTTCGATGCTTATGATTTAGACACTTCCAGATTATCATGGGTTTTAAGTGATAAAAATTGGAAAACCTTAATAGAATCAGACCCAAATTTAAACACTGCTTGGAATGAAGTTGTAGAAAGAGTTAACCAAAAATTCGGACATACATTAAAATTAACAGAGAATAAAGATACAATCAATAATTATCTTCGTGACCTTATCAACGAAGACTTGATGGACTTATCTAGCGGTAAATTTAGAATTCCTGTAGCATACAGAACTACTGATGCTATCTTTGCTGAAGTAGCCAATGATAGATTTGACGCTAATGAGTTAGCTATTGGTAAAAATACTGCATCTAAGTTTGGGTTGAGAATAGGTGATTCTCTCGATGAAATCGCAGCTCAAGGTCCAGAATTTTTCGAAAGAAGACAAAGAGAAAACATAGAGACCGATATGAGCTCAAGAAACTACGATATGTACTTTGTAAAGAATAACAAAGAGCATCTTCATGTAATGTTGAATAATAACCCAGAATCTAGAGCTAGAATCGAATCATTGATTAAATCAGGAATTCTTGTTGAAGACCAATCAATTGACAAAGGTACAGTAAATGGAAATGATTATGTATTAGTCGACGGAGAAATAGGGTATAAAATTAGTAATGAAGACAAATTTTATACATACATTACTTCGGCTGGAAAAAGCAGAAAAGTTCTTGTGACTTCTAATCTCGACACTTTAAAAGCCATCGATAAATCCAAGCTATATAGTAATGTAATATATAATTATACTGGAAGTAATATCGCAACTCTATTTCCATTACAAGTATCATCTATCTTTACTGCATTAGAAGATAAAAGTGCATTAGAAACTTGGGAAGAGCAATTAAAATCAGCAAATTCTGAATTAGAAAAGGATGCTTTAGCTCAACAAATAAATGCCAATTCTCAAATGGCTCTTAATAATAGAATAAAGAAATCTGCTCAGGATATGTTTACTTCATGGGAAGAAGCTATTAAATTTATTGTAGCACGTATTCCTTCTCAGTCTATGCAGTCTTTTATGAATATGAAGGTTGCTATGTTTACTGAGAGTGAAACAAATATATGTTATGTTCCGGTAGAACAAATTTGGTATCAAGGTTCCGACTTTAAATTAAAATTTCACCTTTAAGCTACCATAAAGCTTATAAAAACATTGGAGTCGTTAAATCTCGTGAACTGACGGGGAACCCCTTAGAGCTTAATCTACTAAATTAGAACAGTAATGTATCTAATGGCGATAATTAATCACTATCGGTATAGTAAAAAAGATTAAGATTGGGCAATCCGCATCTAAGCATCCTAGATAAATATTTCGATGATGGACTTGTCGATTGACAAACAATTCATTATCTTTGTATTTTGAAAGGATGAAAGTTCATCGACTATCCCGAAAGGGAGTAGAGACTTTCATTTAGTAATAAACCATTTATTAAATGAAATATGTCTAGAAAAATTGTAAAAAAAAACTTAGTAAAGAACAGAAGAGTATTTTAATTGCCCTTCTAATTGGAGATGGCACTATTTCTAGTAACTATGTATTTAAATTAAGTCATTCTATTTACCAAAGAGAATTTTTGGAATGGAAGATAGACTTATTAAATAAACTAGGAATAAAGAATAACGGAATAAAGGAATATACTTCTAAAACCGGGTATAACGAAGGTAAACAAGTATTATATTCCCAAATGTCAGTTAATCCTACAATTAAAGCTTTAAGAAGGACTGTATATGTTCCAAAGAAAACTTTGAGTAGGAAATTACTTAATTGGCTAACACCTCTTGGTATAGCTATATGGTATATGGATGATGGACATATAAATGTCAATACATCTTCTCAACGTTCATCGATTCAGCATACTATTAAGATAGCTACCTGTGTTGATGAAATTACTGCCAATATGATTATACAGTATTTTAAAGAAGTGTGGGATATAACTTTTAGACTTTTTAAAGAAGGGAAAGGAACTTTCTCAATCGCATCCAGTTCGGAATTGGATTGTGAGAAGTTTATTAAAATAATTAAGCCCTTTATTATTCCATCTCTTTTATATAAAATAAGAAAAGATTTTACTAAGGAAGAATTTATACAAATGCAATTAGACGGTCTCGAAGTGCGAGACATCATCTTCTGATGATGAAGATATAGTCAGGCTTATATCGAAAGATATGAGGTCAAACGGATATTGATAAAGCTTTTATGCTGGGAGCAAGTATTTCTAATCAAGGTATTTACTATAATTGGAGTCCTTTATTTAATTTTACAAGTCCTGAAACTTTAAATATGTCTCATGATTTACCTTTCCCATCTGGGAAAAGATTTTTCTTAACAGAAGATAATAGTGGGTACATTCTTGAAGGAAATTACGATGAATTATTAGGTAAATCAACAGAAGAAATAATGACTTCTCCAGAACTTTACAAATTACTTGTTGATTTGGTGAGAGAAACTACCGATTTGCCAGCCTCCGGAAATAATAACATTGTGATGATACAAGGACTTGATGAGGAAGTGATTGAACTATTAAATCAGCATAGTTTGTATGAGCTAAGCGAAAATGATTACCAAGAAGCAATTAAAAATAAAATCTTCAATGCTTTATGGAGAATTGGCTCTGATGTACGTAATGTAGTATCGGCTACATCTCCTATTTCCATGGGTCCCGCACAAGTAGCTGCGGACAATTCTACTTCTGGACAATTTAGTAAATTAGTTTCTAATGAAAATCCTGGAGCCAGAATAATTTTACAATATCAAAACTCTATTGGAAAGGATGGTATTGGTGTATATGCGACTGGAATTAAAGTATTCTCAATTTTATTAAATTACTATAACGAAAAAGTAAACTCTGCAACGGAAGATACTCTTGGAAGATATACATTCCATAACATAAAGGGAGTAGCATCTGATGCTAACCCGGATGAGCTTGCTAAAAGAACTGGAACAATCGATGTTTATGATAATGAAGGAAATTTAATAGAGCTGAAAGAATCACCTACATTACCTAATATTTCAATAAAATCAGACACCAATCCTGCATTATTAGAGCTCGCAGAAAAAATTTATAAGAGAGGTCCTCAAGAAGATGTTTTCTTGACAATTTCTGTACTGCTTTCTGCGGCAACAGATAATGCTAAAGAGCTTATTTTGGAAAAAATTAATGCTGGACCAGATTTAGCTTCTGTATATATTTACCTATTAGCTACTGGTGTAGATTTCAAGACTGCGTCCGATTTTATGACTACTCGAGCAGTTACAATGGCTAATAATAAAGCTAAAAAGGATATTCTGTATATAAACGGAAAAAGAAATAATCTAAAAAAAGCTGTTCAGTATTATACCGAAATGGCTAATCCAGATAATTATATTCCTGTTATTTATCAACAATCAATACTTGATTGGGGAGAGGAAACTTTAAATAGACTAGTTAAATATCCAGAATTTAAATCGGAACTCGAAGAACTCATAAAAAATAGTTCTAGTTTCTTTGAAGTCTTAAATAAAATTAAAAATAAGGATTTGCTCGATGCAATTCATGAAGCTGCTTATTCAGGAGCAAACTTGTTAAAAGTAACTAAGAAGCAGAGGAAGAAAAAAATATCGAGAGAAGAAGCCGAGAGTATAATGGATGAGTTTGATAATTTTAACGACGCTGAATGGGAACAATCGGAGTACTCAGAGGAATTCGATGTTTATAATCCTTCTTCCAGAGATACAAGGCCTGAAAAAATGAGACTTCTGTTTTCGAGATACATTGATGAACTTAAAAATAGACGTGATGAACTTAATACTTTAACAGAGAAAGACCTTCATAATATGGAAGTCCTTCTTGATTTAAAAGAACGCTCTGACGAACTTACTAGGTTAGGTCGATTTGGAAGTTTAAATCAAGGTATTAAAACTAAATTAGTAGATAAAATTAACTATATAAACCAACTTGAGTCATTTATTTCTGGAAAATTTAAAAAGTTTAACTCTTCAAACAAATTAAATCCTGACGATGAAGGGTATTTACCAACAAATTTTGATTTATTAAAATTCATTCAGGATGAAGAGTATAAACAACAAATGATTGATAATTATGAGCAGGCTAAGGACAAGTTTAACATATTAGATATCATTACATCAGTTCCTCACTTTAGTAAAATGTTAACAGCTTTAGCTGTTGATAGTAAAGTATTAGGGGCTTATACAGTAAAAAATAATTTGGCAAAAGAACTTACCATAAAGGCATTACAAGATAGAGCTATTGTGCAACTAACTCAAAAAGACATGAGTGAAGTTAATAGATTCATAAGCGATGCGATTATCATTAAGTTCTTAAAATCTAATATAGTTGGAAATATATCATTAACTCCTGGAATGAAAATGTACAACTCTACAGGCAAAATTGTTCCAGTTCCGTCTATTGGAAAAACGTTGGACTTAGGAAATGTATTTGACAGAGCTACTTTTAAACTATGGTTTGAGGAAGAGTTTATTCCAGACCAAAAGCGAATAAATTCAAATAATAAATTTATTCAAGCTCTTACAAGTACATATTTTAAAAACCAGTATGGAGGGTTTAACTTCTTATATAAACTTCCTATAGATTTAGGTAATCTTGAAATCGAAGCCAATGAAATAGCATATTCTAATTACTTAAAAGCATTCGACGAAATTAAATATACAAGACCATTACCTAATTCTGATATGACTCTAGGAGACCTGTTCTTTTTATATAATTTAATTGTTAGCAAGAATAATTTCGGAGATAATACTCTAACTAAAATCTTTGAAAATTCTTTGAATATAAAAGACAAAAATGAAAGAATTGAGGTTGAAAATAGTTTACTTCTTAAATTCATGGATTATGAAGGAAGGTTAAACCCTGTACTCAATAATGATTCAGAAGGATTAATAGAAGGAGAAGATTATAGATATGATGATTTATTAATTAGAATCATTAAAAAAGGAGAGCCTAATGGAACTAAATTTACTAAAGAATATGACCCATTAGAAGGGAAAACAGTTATACGAGAAACTGAATTTGGACAAACCAATAATGTTGAAATGTTCTTAGATAATAATACAATGTTGATGCCTTTCCTTACAAAGGGATTTACCAGATTTAGTACGGAAACAAAGAATGATTTAATTTCAAAACTTGTAAATCTGATTTCAAATAATAAAGCAGAAGTAAAATTAACTTGCGATGAATAATTGTATTCAAATAACTATAGGCAAGCAAAAATATCAATTTAGAGACGTGGATATGAGCAAATCCTCGTCTCTAAACGATATTATACAGGCGATTGTTGAAGACCCTAATTATGCTAGTCAATTAGAAAATTTAAATGATGAGTTGAATCAATCTGATTTAAATATAATAGAAAATGTTGATGAAATTCCAGAAGATGTTACAGATAGAAATACTTACATTGCTGACTACTTAATGGGCAACGTTAATCCATATACTCTTGTTCAGATTTACAAAAGAACCGGCGTTCCTCATTCAGAATTCTTAACAGCATTTAAAACTATAATGGAGAGAGGCAAGTCCAACAAACTTAGTTTTTTAATTTCCTCTTCTCCTACACAAGTGTTTCTTGGAAACAAAAGAGACTTAGTTGTTCTTAATAAGAATGACATGTATAATATGCCGAAAGTTCTTGGCGCATTAAGTTATGTATATGCTCATAATCAACTGTTGGATAATCAGACTGCGATATATAAAATAGTAGAAAGTATATATAATTCTATTATGGAAGAACCAACAGCACTTAGAGAAGAACTTTCAAAGATTCCAGATAAATATTCAGCCTTTAGACGGCTCTTGTACTATACACAATCTGCAAGATATGCGGACAGACCTGAAATAATTAATCTTAAAACCACACTTAGTAATCATATATTCGGAGAAGTAGTTAAGAATATCAAATTAAACAAAAATAGGGATTATTTCAGGGATTTAGCTTTGAATTCTATACAATTTAAAAGTTTAGAAAATCTTGCTGTTAAACAAGAATTTCCAGCATCTATAAATTTTGGAAATTCTTCTATATCTGTTAACGATTTAAACAGATTTAGAATAGATTTCCTAAATGTAGAAAAGATGGAAACTGAAGATGTTGTCACTGATGATATGTTAATTCTTAGACTTACAGCCTTAAATCCTAATGGAGCTTTTGATACTAATTTATTTCCTACAAATAAAGGACAAAGGCTTTTGTTAATGACTAATCCAATTGCGGCTTTTGTTTATGATATATCTAATTTAAATAAAATTAGTAAGTATGTAGAAAAATTTTCAGACTCTACTACGGAAGAAACTGAATTGCAAGAAAAACTTGTAAGTGCATATACAACGTTTGGAAGAGGAAGACTTGATGTTAATACATTAATATTAGATTTTATCCAAGAGGCTTCTACTAACAGACTTGATTTTACTAATGCAGAAGATTTACAAGGGTTTGAAACTTTATTTATTCCAAATGTAGATGTACACATGGATGAAAGTTTAACTTCTGCCCCAAGTCGTTTATTGAAATTTAATCATTCTTCTAGTCAAAGTAAATTTACCGAAAATGGAATAAAATTCATTTTTAATCCTAAAGTGAAGTATATAGAAGCAACTCTTGGAGCAAGAACTAATAATCCAAGAATCGAAATAAACCCAGACTTTAATCTCGATGTTGATGAAGAATACGAAAATAAAATAGCGGCTTTGATGAAAGTAGCTGATGCTATTAATTCTTCTAAAAGTTCTAAAAGAGTGCTTGTAATGAAGTATGACGAGCATTATGATTACTCATTAGAAAATGGAGTAACCAATATTAATAAAGCGGCTTCAGCATTTTCTACTTTTTTATCTTCGATAGTGGACTATTTAAATCCTAACAAACAATTCTTATATATGAACTCTGATGGTATCGGGCAGTTTGCTCAAGCAATGGTAGTAGTTGCAGACCATCATAATCTTAGCCCGGTTGTATTTGACCAATTAAGCAAAGGAGGATTATATGATAGAACTAAAGCTCCTAATATGGCTGAATGGATTAAAACGTTTACGAGTTTAATGAACTCTGTAGAGTTTACCGATAGTGCCGTTCATCACTTCTATGAATGGGATTCTTTTTTAGAAAGAGCATTTAGTTCAAAACGTACTGATAGCTCAGGAAATGTTTGGAAAAATCTGAATGATGCTTTAACCCAAATGGAAGAAGAAAGTGATGCTCCTTTAAGTCAGTTTGATTTACTTAAAACAGGAGTTATTAGTATGATTCCAACTAATAGACAAAAATATAATTACGGACTGAGACACAAAAATGTTGGAGATATTTTTAGACTTAAAAGTGAAAAAAATAAAGAAAACTATATAAATGTAGAACTAGAAGACAAGTTAATTCTTACTCACAGACATCTTGGAAGTAGAAACTTGGATGAGTCTAAATCACTTCAACCTGGAGATGTGTTTCGACCTAATTTAATTAGTAACTATCAAGTTACAGTATTGGAAGCTAGAAATAATGGATATTTATGTGCATGGATAGATGACAAAGGATTTCATTCTGATATATGGACTAAGGATGATTTAAAAGAAGTTGAAAGAACTCAATATACAGCACAAGTAAGAGAATTATTTAATGGAGACAGAGCAGTTTATACTAATTTAGGTGTGTTTGTTCAAAGAGGAGATATTGTACAATATGTGCATGTTAAAAATACTGCGAAAATCATGCCTATATTATATGATTTTTTTAGTCCTGAAATTACTGAAATCTCTAACAAGACCGGATTTAGTGAAAATTTTATTAGAAGGAACTACTTATCTTCAGTAGATAAGCTTAGAGACGCAATTTTTATGGATTTCTCTTTAACAGATGCTACGATAGACACAAATACAAGCATTGACGTTCTTACAAATTCAGATAATCTTTCTACTCCAGAATTCGTCGAGGATTTAGCTAAGAGTCTCTCAGATAACGGTGTGGGAATTAGAACTCTTACAATGGAAGAAATGAAAGAACAATTTCCCATGTTGAACAATGTGAAAGCTTTTGTGTATGATGGAGACGTTATTTTAAATCGAGATTTAATGACTGATGATACATTGGTTCATGAAATATCTCACTTGTTCCTAGCCGATTTAAAATTTAGGCGTCCTGATACATATTATTCTTTAGTAGACAAAATGGAAGGCTCGGAAATTTATGAAGATATAAATGTTAATGGAGCCTACGATGAATTGTCTCATAGTGATAAATTAGAAGAAGCTTTAGTACATGAATTTTCTGATTATTTCACTAGAGTACTGAAGGATTACAGAGGAAGAAATATTAATTTAGAAGAGGTAGATTGGGAATCTATTCTATCTGATGCTCTAAATATTGACATTAGTGAATTTTATGACGAAGACATCTACTCTATAATGCAATTAACACTTACCGAATTTCATAATAATTATTCTACTCAGAAAACATTATACAATAAGCAGAATGCGCTAAAATCCATAAGATTAAGTAATATAAAATCTGAGTTGTTAAAAAATGCTAGTACAGACTCAGGATATAGACTAATTGAAATTTGCGAATGATATGGCTTGTTCATACACTTTAAGAGACAATAAATCAAACAAAGTCATTACCTTTACATCTGAAAAGGCATTAGACAACTATTTACAATTACATTATACTGAATTTGAGGGTTTAATCAACCATGCCTTCAGATTCAGTAAAGACTACACAACAATATTATCTAGTGATTACGAAAAATCTAAAGCTACACTAGATAAAGATAGAGAAGCCGCTCGTGCAGCTAAAAGAAAAAAAGATACAGTTAAAACTTTTGCTAGCTCCGGAAGTAATATTTATGATGTAATTGAATCTGATGAAGCAACTTCCGATGGATATGTTTCAGTCCTTAATTATATTTCCCAACAAGGGTTTGTTAAAGGATTGGATAGAGATGCTTATACTCATGCTTTGGAAAGCGAAGCTCTTAAAGACGTTCCCTCTGATGCTCAAAATAGAGAAGCAATATTACTTGAAACAAGAAATTACATAGAAAAAGTAGAATTTCCCTATTGGCAATACTTACAAGAAATAGGTAGGGGATTCCATTATATATTTGACCAAATTATTAATGCTAAGCCAGGTTCTAATGTATCTATAGAAATGATACAATCTATTTTTAGGTCTAGATTTAGAAAAGATTTTGTATCTGGAAAAAATGTTACTCACATTGATGGAGTATCTGATAAAGCCTTAAAATCATTTATTACTCAGATAACTGCACTAAAAAAGAATATAATAGACAATAAAAATAGAGGTAGAAAAGCTATAAAGGTATTTACTGAATATATTGCAGACCATAATGGGGGAGAGGGCAATAAAATAAGAGGTAAAATAGATTTACTAGTCGTTTATGAGGACCAAGAAGGAAATCAATCTGTTGAAATTTATGATTTAAAACTTTCCACAAAACCAGAAGATAGATGGGATTCCGATAAAAAAAATGCCATCCAATATCAGTTAGGGTTTTATAAGAGAATGCTTCAAGAAAAAGGAATTCCAGCTAGAAATATTTCTATGAAGGTTATTCCAGTTCTTCTAGAGGATGTCAATAAGGAAGATTTAAGTCATGCAATAGGTAATGTAAATGTAGGAGAGCCTATTACATATATTCCAAGTGTAGGTCAACAAACTAAAATAGAACAATCAATTCCCATCCCAATAGGTAAAGAATTAGTAAGTAAGCCATTGTTAGAAACGGTTGCTGGAGTAGTTTCTAAATTTTTCCCTGTTAGTAAAATCAATCAAATAGATGCTATAGATTTCGATGTTCTGTATAAAGATAAAAAATATGGGGTAAGTATCGACCCATCAACTGGAAGATATAGATTTGAAGATACTACTCGTTCTAAGAAAGAGCATAGATTCATTTATGCTGATACAGAAGAAGAAATCAAGGATGCATTTAAAGATTATTTAAGAAGAAAAAGTGACCATGATAATGATGTTACTAATACAATTTCTAAAGACTTAAAGTTTGCCTTAGATAGAATAAATGGAAACATGGGATTCAATCCGAATAGAGCTTCTTTAAATGTAGTTCCAAGCGGAACATATGAAGATGTAAAAGGTTTACTTGAACTAAACTTATCTAAGTACAAACTTGAGCCGGATTGGGATGTTATGATAAATGAATCCCTAACGTCCATGAACGTTATTATGCTTGTTAACAAAACAAGAAAAGAAATGGATTTTATATCCATATCTCCTTATCCTCTTGATAATGTTATTAATTTAGGGAAAGGAACATCTCTGATGGGTAGGTTTAAGACTAACGCTCAAATGGAGTTGGACAAACTTTCTATGAAAGCATCTATAGGGAATATTGAGTTAATGAAACTCATGGCTGTTGCTAATTCCTTTTCCGATACCGACCTTGGAGATTTTTCAATTGGAGAATTAAAAACCATAAATATAGACAAAAGTGAAGTAGTTTATTCTTATATAAATCAGGATAAACTTATCCATAATTATAACATGTTAGCTGATGCGGCTGGCTTAAAAAGAAATGGATTTAAGTTTACAGACATGTTTACTACTGTGATGAGATATTATCAAAGTATTGCTAATAATGACCAGCAAACAAGACTAAAAGGTATAACGGAATTATCTCCAGATGGAGATTTAGATTCTCTATCAAAGGCAGCCAAATATGAAGAATTAAAGTCTATCTTTAAAAACTTACAGAGTAGGTTCTTTTCTGGGAACGTTGCTCCAGACATCAATAACCCTATTACGTTTTTATATTTACAAGTAGCGAATGCTTTAACTCAATATGGGGATACTTCTATTGACATCTTTAATGATGAATTATGGAATAAACATTTTGGCGATGTTTGGAAGCAATTAAAAGACGGCTCATTATTTAACGGAACCTATTTAAATACTATTGATACCATTCCTATAGTTCATTCAATTGCAGCAAGACTAAGTGCTACGAATAGAAATATTACTAATAGATATGAGGCATATAAAAATAAGGATAGACAAGTAACCAACAAATACTATAAAGATGCTGGACAAGGGTTTATCGGAAAAACAGTTCTTAATAATGCGACTGTTATATTCAAGCGTTTAATTGATAATTCTGAAGAAGGAAAGAAAAGGTTTAGAGTGAAGAATCCGTGGGATTCATCAAGTGACCTAAATCCTGCAGAGCGTGAATATTTAAAATACTGGCTGGAAGATTTAAATAGGATGAGGTTCCCTAACCAAACTAGAGAAGAGTTAGGAGAACGATATTTTGAAATTCCCTTATTGAGAGGTTCTTCTTGGTCTAAAATAGTAAACGGAAAAAATAGCTTAGCTACTTTCAAAGAAGATGGAGCATTAGAAATGGTTAATCCTAGAATGACTACTACTGAACAAGAACGATATATTTCGGAAGATTCCCTTAAAACTCTTGTAGAAATGTATAATGTATTTGATGCTTCTAATTCTATTGGTGCAAGAGAAAGTATGCTGGCCTCTACGAACGGAAAACCTGAACAAATTTACGAAACTAATTTAGAACATATTAAAGATATGTATCAGTTCTCTCTCATAAGAAAAGAAGAAATGGATGAAATTCTGCCAGCAGTAAATGCAGCTATTGTTTCCCTTCAATTTGTTCAGACTTTGTCGCATAAAGACGCAAAAGCCACCATCGACTTCCTTAATGAATATATAAAGTCTTCTGTGTTTGACGAATCATTAGTTCCGAAAGAAAGCAAAGGAATGTACAAATTGCTAGGAATGGCTAAAGGTGTTTCTACCAACTTTATTCTAGGTTTTAATTATTTATCTGGAGCTAAAGAAACTATAACAGGATTTTTTAATCTATATGAAAAGGCTATTGCAAACTCTTTAACAGATAAGGATAGAATTGGAGTTAAAGATATGACTTCTGCTTATACGACTGTATGGGTCGACTCAGCTAAACAAATAGGAACTATTACTTTGTTAGAACATTTAAATTGGCAATATCGTATGGCTGATATGGACATGAATGCCATTGTAGATAGAATGAATTATGAAATTACTGACGGATTGAGGTTTAAAGATAGAATGTTCTGGGCTAATAGAGCTCCTGATTTTCTAAATTGTATGACTATTCTCGTAGGCTATATGAAGAAACATGGCTGTTACGATGCTCACACTCTATTACCTGACGGGACGGTTAAATATGATTGGAAAAAAGACAAGCGTTTTAATTTATTAGCTAATCCAAATGCCGATATAAATTCTGCAGAATGGCAATATCAACGTTCGCTCTACAATAGAATGATAGAATCATTTATAGCATCCAATATTAAAGTAGTAAATCCAGACGGCACAACTAGAACTCTTACAACAGAGAAGGATAGTAGAGGTGTTTATAAAGATGCTCTTCCCCAAGCTTATACAGAAGAAGAAGCTAAAATGATTAAACAAGAATCTAATAGTATGTTTGGCTACATGGACCATGATACAAAATCACTATACTTAAAAAAAGGATTGTTCTTGTTTCTTCATCAATTTCAAACCTTCTTATCTGCAAAGAAAAATCAGTGGTTCTTAAAACGAGGAGTTTACGATTATGGACACTGGGTGCATTTGACAGAAAACCCCGATGGTACAGGAGCTAAATTATACTGGAAAACTATAGAAAATCCAGATGGAACCATCGAAAGAATAAAAACTACAGAAAATACTGGAGAGCCTATTATAGATTGGCAAGGTAAAATAATGGAGGGAATATTCTGGTCTCTGAAGGATTTATTTAATTTTACTAATCCTAAATTAGCAGCCGAGGCTTGGAGAGACCCTGTTAAAAGAAGAAATTTGATTCTTGCTCTAGAAGATATGGCTATTATAGGATTCATAGCTCTCATTATAGCTTTATTATTTGGAGACAAGGAAAAGAATTCGCTTTCCCCAGCTGAACAAAATGTTGTAAGACTTGCAAATAACATTGGGGGAGAATTTAATATGTTTAAAATATTTACTGGTGCTGTGGATTTTAAAATGACTATGTTCCGATTCTACGGTGAAGTATTTACTGATGGAGTAAAAGTATTAACCGGAGATAAACATGTATTACGTATGTTAACTGACAATACAGGAACATTTAGGCCATTAAAACCTACTGTAATGGAATACTTCCAAGCTCCTAATTCACAAAAATAAAAAAAATAAGGGCGACAATCAAGCATATACTTTCGTATATACCTGACTGCCGCCCTTAATATTTTATTTAAATAAATTTTTACTATAGTTATAAGCCTTAATCACATTAGCTATGAACTCATCTATTGTTCCATTGTTGTCTATTTCAACGTCCACATTTAATGAGCCTATGTATTTTTCACTTTCATGATTTCCTGCACCGCTTCCATTTCTAAGAATTTTCCAAATAATTCCTTTATGTTTATGTATAGCTTCAACTTCATTTGGAAATCTAACGTCTGGAATTATCCACTTAATTTGCCCTTCTTGGCTATGATTATCTATTTCTAGTAAATAGTCATTCATTAATGCTTTTACCCATAAGTCAGCATCAATAGCCCTTCCAACCTGAGTTCCAAATTGTTGAAGAAATTCTCTATTAGTCATAGGAGTTCCGTTATAGTTATATAAATCTAAGATAGTTGGACTGTTTTTAAATTCAATAGATTCGAAATCAAGTTCGTCACAATTCATAATTGTTGCAGCACATCTTTTTAATTTTTCTGCAAAACTGTGCTTCTTCCAATCTGAGTAGTTGGGGTTGTATTCGTTCAGAACGCACTCTTTACAAAAATCTTCTAATGATTTTACATCTTTAAATAATGGGCTTACTTCCCATACATCTATTGCTTGTACTATTTTACAAGCCGTATCTTTTCCTGCTTGAGCATTTCCAGCTATTCCTAGTATCATTTAGTCTTCAATTAAATTAGCGCCTACAACAATTAACAATAATCCTATTCCTCCAATCCCTAGTAAAATATGAGCCATAAACATCATATATAGTATTAAAAATACTAATATAACCCCACCTATTGCTACACAAACCTCTCCTGAATGTTCACACAACCAATTTTTTGACAATTTCAGCCACAATTTTTCCATTTGCACTAGGGAATTTAGATTTAATTTCTTTAATGACTACACCCATTTCTTTTTTAGAAATCGTATGATAATTATTATTTTCTAACCAGTCTTCTATATCTTTTGTAGTAGGTTCTACAGGTATTAATTCATTCAAAATAATAGATTCTTCTGTCTCAATATTACTTAAATCCTCACGCCCAGCAGATTGGTATTCAATAGCACTGTCGACTCTCTGGTCTCTCATTTTCTTTAATAGAGTTATTTCAGCAATTTCATCATAAGGCTTAGCATTTTTAGCTGTTTTAAACGCCTGAATTTCAGACTTTATAGCTCTATAGGTTTTAACTCGCACCGGCTGTTTGTCCTTCATCGCTTGAAAAATCATTAAATCAATATTTATCATATTTATTGTGCACTATAATTAATACTATGTCTTCTTTTTATATTCTGGGCTGTTCCTCCATCCCATCTATCTTTTTTGACGAAGGCAATGTCTATATCTGAAGCTCTTGTCATAGCGGAGTCTCTTTCTTCATCAGTTTTATACCCTCCATGATAACAAATAGGAATTCTATCTGTCACACTTGGAGTATGCCTGGGTTTGTCAAGCATATGATATATTGTTAATGGACACATGAAATTTTCAGCAATGTAGTCCATAGCCATTTTATCAACTCCCTCATAATCTCCTACTACGAACTCTGGTTTATCATCTTCATAATAAGCAGTTCTCAAAGCCATTATATAGTACTTCTCAAACTCTTCTTTAGTTATGTCTCTATGTCCACTTACAAAATATATCATGGTACTATTTGATTTTCTAATGGTTCAGATTCTATTACTTTAATATTATACCAAGAAATAGCTTCAGTGATTCTTTGTTTATGATTGAATGCCCATTCGTATTTCTCGATATCTCTGATTGGAATCCATTGAATTTTTTCAACTTCATTTTTCTCTCCCCCTCCGTTTAAAACAGCTTCCATTGATACTGAGATATCATCCTTCCCATATTCTAGAATAGCAATATAGCGGAGAGTTACATTTCCGTTGCTATCATTTTTAGGGTCAGTCTCTACACCAAAGAGCGTCCATCTATCTGGATTTATCTTAACTCCAGTCTCTTCAAAAGTTTCTCTAGAACACGCTATTTCAGCTTTTTCCATATCCAGATAACCACATGGACAATTCCAATAACCTTGAAAATCTGGAGTCCCACTTCCTCGCTGATTAGCTAATACACACCATACATCCTTTATTTTACAAAATGTAAATGCTGCAACAGCACAATATCGACCAGACCATAAAGTCTTGCCAGTATGTTCTCCCTCTTTAATTGTATAACTCCAATTTCTCATCTATGTCTTCTTTTTGAAATAATTTTTGAATCCTTACAATCATCTGGACAATATCGTGATGATTTAGAAGATTCGAAATAAACATTTTGAATTCCGTGTATCTCATCGTCTTCTACTACGGCTTTATATACTTGAAGAGCTCCATCTTTACGCATATAAGCAATATATATAGGAAGACGAAGCTGTAATGCTGTATCCAGCTCTTTACGAACTCCTCTTGTTAAATCGGATAAATCCTTTGACCAATAATAACAACCTAAAATAAACACTACTGCGTCAGATTTGGATAGACACTCTTTTCATAAGGAGTTCCCATTTTCCAATAAACAGGATTGGTTCCTTTATGTTTTAAGAACTCAGCTACCTCTTTAGCGTAATGTTCGTTTGGAATACTATATGAAATATATACGTTATTTTTCGACATTTTTGTAAAGGTTAAATCGGTGAATGTATTGACTAATTGCTTTAGGTACTAAAGGATAAATTTGTTTCCCGTCTTTTACTAAGTACCTAATCATAGTAGAGCTAATATTAAAGGTATTGCTGATATATCCATCAACTCCAGTTTTGAAAGCTATTCCATCTCTATTTACTACTATGAGTTTAAAGTTATCAAGAATCCATTGACCCTCTTTCCAGTTCTTGATTTCGTCTGCGATGTCTGCACCAACTATTAAGTAAAGCTCTTCATTAGGATAATCTTCCTTCAGTAACTGAAGAGTTTGATAAGAGTAATGAGGGTCTGGAGTTCTGTAATCAATACTAGATAGTGTACAATTATTAATTTCTTCAATAGCTAGTTGAACCATGAAACATCTATGTTGGAAGTCCACAGCTTTATTTTCTTTCCATACGTTTTGCATTGTTGGAACTACTACTACTTCGTCAACTAAATTATCGTTTAACACAGATGTAATCATATACAAATGACCCATGTGAATCGGGTCAAATGTTCCTAATAAAAATCCTACTTTCATTTGTTATATTATATTAATTATATTTTTCTCTTAATATATAAATTGGGGCTTTCTCACGTTTAAACTCAGATGCCAGATGTCTGCTCCATACCTTATTAACTACATCTTCTCCATACTTTTTATATAAATCAGATTTTTTATTTGCTTGGATGTGTACTACATTTCCAGCAAGCATATAAGTTCCCTCAGAACTTTCGCATGAGATAAGTGTTTTAAGAATATCATCAACTTCATTATAGCTTTTAGCTCCAATCTGCTCTAAGTCACTATTACTAATACCAAGGCCATCAGTAGGAGTAAGAGACATTGACTTTTTAATAGCTTCACACATATCACAAATTTTCCTAGCACCATCCGTACCCACTTCTTTCTTTATCCCACACCCATAGTAATACCCTATTAGCCATTTAGCCAATTCGTACACTTCAGTCTTCCATAGTCCTTGGATTGGGTCAAAATCACCTACATCACCATGAATAGTCCAAAATCCAAGCTGGTATTCAGTTTGATTATCTGTAGATATTACCAAACCATTATAAATAGAGGCTAAGTTATAAAGATAAATCATACGAAGTCGAGCTTGAATATTACCATTAGCAATAGGAGTTTGTCTTAAAGAAGTAAGATTATCTCCATCTACTAAAGTTAAGAATTTATTGAATACTTCATAAAGATTTGTAACCTCAAAATTATTACAAAAAGCTTTTCCAACTAACTTAGAAGTATCAAATTCATCATTCTTATTCTTAATAGGAAGACTTCTACCTATTAATGGAATGCCAGTTTGTTTACTTACTTCATGGCAAATAGCTGCTACAACAGTGGAGTCTATTCCTCCGCTAATGCCTAATACCATTGCTTTAAGATTATTTTTGAATAAATAATTCTTAGTCTCTTCTACTAAAACATTAAACACCTTGTTGTAATCCATCTGTTATATATACATTTGATTTAAACCTGTAAAATAGATAATTATATTGTGTATCAGTCATTTTAACTGCAGCACACATAATCCAGCCTTCTTCACCTAAACTCTCAAGTTCGTTAATGCTCATAATCGAGCCGTATACCGTTTTTCTTAAATATTCTACATTCATTTTATTCTAAGTTCAGATAAACATAATTCTACTTCTTTTACATTTCCTGTATGCTTCCCTAAATCATCAGACAACTTAACACAATCAAATACCGGCTGGTTTTTATTCATTTGACAAGAAGTAAGCTTCATAACAATATTGGATGGTTTATGTCCAGTATCATTGGTAAGATTGGTTCCAATACCAAAAGCGCAACGAATACGTCCTCTACAATACTCTCGAATTTCGAGAGCTTTGTCAAATGTAAGAGCATTACTAAAGATAATAGTCTTAGTAGTTGGGTCAATACCTAATTCTTTGTAGCGAGCAATGGCATTAGTAACAAATTTAAATTCATCACCACTATCTTGACGTATTCCATCAAATAACTTAGCTTGTTTTCGAGATAGATTCTTGAAAAATACAGCAGAAGTATAGGTATCGCTTAATGCAATTCCCAAGTCGCCATCATACACATTAACCCAGTTTTCTAGTGCCATATAATTAGCTTGTTTATAGCCGTACATAGCACCATGGAACATAAACCACTCATGAGGATGAGTTCCCATCATAAGCATGTCGTATTTCATAGCTAGATAACAGTTGGAAGTGCCAGTACAGTATATAGCATTACTTTTTAAGTCCTTTATTACATTTTCTTGAACATTATACGAATAACGTCTACGAGTTCCAAATTCTGAAAAGAATATTTGATTCTGATTCGACAGAACTATTTTAGGAGCTAGTCTAGCAAGGACATCGGACATATTGATGGTATTGTTAAGCATCTTGTTGCGAAGCTCTGACACCATTGCTAAAATAGGCACCTCGTACAAGGTAACTCTGTAAAGATAATCAGTTACTTTAATGTGTAGATGTTTGTCCTCATCCAACCAGACTTGAACTTTACCAGAATTTAACTTAACTCCGCTCAGCCACTCCCAGTACATTGAAGGGATAAAACGACAATGCGTTGTCATATAATCCTGTTCATCATGAGTTAACCTTAAAGAACAGAAATTAGAAATTTCCATTCTTAACTGTTCTATAAATTCTTCGGTATATTGAGTATTATCTCTATCAAAGAATTCAAATGTTCCCACAGCTTGTGGAAATAATTTCATATAAGCATATGAAGTTGTAAACTTGTATAAATCTGTATCTAATATTGATTTAACTATCATAATATGTTATTTATTAAAATTCATATTCGGAAATATTGTTCTCTTCCATAAACTTTTGAAGAGTTGTCCCATCGTCTATAGAAGCAATTCCAGGAAGATATACTTGTATGTCCTTCCAAATGGGTTCCAAATTTTTAATAGTATTCAATACACAATAATCGCCAGCCACCCCACATATGATAAACTTATCTCTGCCTGCTGTATAATCTATATAACAAAGTTCATCATTCCCATTGTAATAATACACTTGTTCGCAGTTGGGATTATAGGTGAGATTTTGAAAAGCCCCATATTGTTCCTCTTCGTGAGCTTTAGTAGTTACATAATAAGATTTATGAACTTTACTACATCGTTGTAAAAGTCCTTCAAATATCGCAGCTCCTTCGGAAAATTGCACACAATGTTCAGGCCATTGACCTCCGTTTAGTTTAAATGATTCATGAGAAGGAACATGCCAATCTGCAGTAAAGATTACTTTATCAATTTCATTAGATTCTATTAATGCATAAATGTTAAATAAAGCTTCAAATGCTCCCTTTACAGGAAGCTTTCCGTCTATATTTATAAAATCATTCTGCATATCAACAACAATAAGTGTATTCATGTCTATTTAATAGTTACTAGTACTCCGATTATTATAAACATTAAAATAAGAGCAACTGGAATCCATAAAGGAGAAGTTACCCACCACCAAGACCAGGTTATGACGCCCACAAGTTTTAGTACTAAGAAAATTAGGAATAGGACTGTACCAAGTCCTACTCCACTACTTGAATTACTCATTCTATAATTAAAGTTAAAGGTTCATTTACTAATTCGTATCGTTCATTTACCACAGATACGTTAGCCAATTTAATGTCGTCTAAAGTTTGCAGTATATGTTCTCCAGAGTGAATATGTCCACAGAATACATATCTAGGATGCTTACGTAATATTTCGTCCGCCAACCAGGGATTACCTGCTTCCACTCCAGTTTGAAATCCTTGATTAATTTTTCCTACTCCACATAATGCAGGAGCGTCATGCGTAAGTACAAAATCACATTTCTCCGGCATAGTATCATAAGCTTGTTTTAAAGTTCCTTCTTCATACATATATGCCCAATTACCAAATATCTTACAATAGGGTGTCCCCCATATAGTATACTTCTTGTCTTCGAAATATAAATCAATAGATTCATTATCAAGAAGTACTAATTTATATTTAGTGGGAGTATATAGTACGCTCGCCTTTTTTAACTTATCTTGATACATATTTGCTAAAGCAAAATCGTGATTGCCTCCTACCATATATACCATTTCGCATGGCAAATCATTTATCCATTTAGCGAAGTCAGTTTTAAGCCACTTTTCACTTTGCGGAATGTTTCTTTGCATATGGAGAGGCGTAATGTCTCCACATATAAATACTACATCGCAAGGAGCAATTTCTGGAAGAAATCCATGTAAATCCGATAAAGATGTAATTATCATCTATGAGTCCTCCTTGGTTTAATTAAGTTCTGCACATTATTTACAATAGGTTTTTCGATAGGATTTACTTCAATAGTAGGTTCTAGACTCGGGAAAACTAATAATTCTTCAACTGGTTGAAATTTCTTTTGTAAAGCCATAATATTTTTTTTGTTTAAATAATTTATAAATGAGAATTTATCTTATTCTTCTTTAGCCAATCTTGAAAATACCAAAGTTGGCCGCATCCTCCGCCAATATCATCTTGACCTGCAGGATTAAACACCCTAGTGGAAAATCCTCTAGAAATCATTTTTTTATTAAAACTCTCGATAAGTTTTAATTGTCTTTGAATAGAGGAATGAACGCTTTCATCTTTTTCACATATAACAGACAGAGTTACTTCCCAAACATCTGGATTAAATGTTTCTTGAAGATTGTCAATATCGACCAATCTTGCGTTTCCTTCATGAACACAGTAATTGAAGAAAGGTTTTCTTCCAACGTTGGCTGCCCAGAATTCTCCTGCAGCAGCAATTTGTCTAAGGGTAGATGTTTTAGTAGGAATCAGCTTTGCTCTTGCAGAATCAGTAGATTCATGAACAGAAAATTGTAATCCAATTTTGGGGATTCTCTTAGATAATTCCACAAATTCTGACATGTGCTTATATATAGATGCTGGAGCGGATGTAGACACAAGAAGCTGCGCATTTGGATACATTTCATATAAACGTTCGATAGCTTCTTCGAGGTTAGCAAAATTTAGAAATGGTTCTCCCATGCTCATAAACATTATCTGAAATTTCTTTATTTCATTAGTACAACAATCAATAGAATTGAGTACTGTTACCACTTGTTCTACTATCTCGTGTGCTTCTAGATTCCTTATAAAAAACTTACCAGTTCCGCAGAATGTACAACCTACTGGACATCCGGATTGAACTGAACAACATATTACTGTTCGTTCAGCATAACTGTTGTAACGATATAGTACTGCTTCTGCAATACCTTTCTTTGTTACACCACTAGCTCCCCATTCAAATACAAACTTCTTAACATTAGTATCAGAAGATTCAAAAATCTTATATTCCATCCTTATCCGTGTAAATTTCTTTTAGTAATTATTTCTTTTAACTGTTGCCAAGACACTGGTGTATAATCATTGTTATCCATACCAACATCGTATTGGTTTGGAACTAATTTATCCTCAAAAGGTGTCTTTTTACCTTTTTCAGTATGTATGTGTCCATATAGTTGCCAACTTCCTCTATGCGAACCATCCCATGTAATCATAGGATAATGGCTCATAAATACTTGCTGATTTTTACACTCTTCGTCACCAGTTATAGTTATCATCATCTGTCTTTCGACAGCTTCAAATCCATTTTCTGGAATATATGAGCGTTTATCCTTAGTGTTCAATAAAAGTTCGCTAGACCTTTACCCGCTTTCACAGCTTGTACTTCATTTAATACAAGAACAGACTATATCTTCATCCTCGATATTACTCGTAGGAGCGAGGCATTTCGAATCGCTTGATTCTACTCCCATTTCAGGGATAGTCGTTGAACCTTCCGAATTATCGGCTTGGCTGCTGATTACCATCTCAGGCGTCCCAGCAATTAACCTCGTTTCACTTGATAATCTCTTATCAAGAGCACAAATTATCTCTTCAAATTTTTCCTTTTTTCTATTTCCGTAAACAAAAGCGTCTTTATATAGGTACTTATAGAACTTTTCTACTTGCTTCTTTCCAGAATATTCCATAGTGCATACATGTTTATTACCTTTTGCTTTTGAGAAGTTTAATTTTGTCTTTGTTAATTTTATTTTTTCGATGAGGTATTCTTGTAATTGAGTTATAAAGATAGTATTTCCGGTTATTGTAAATTTTACATTATGTACTACTTTATCTCTATATCCACAAGATTTGTCCTTTTTAACTCTATATATCTTAGGTTTTCCATTCCATATACACCCATCTCCATCAAAATATCCTCTAATAAAATGCCTCATTAATTCATCAGATAAAAAATCTGGAAGAGTTATTTTAAGACTTTTGTTTTGCGGAACTCCCAAATTCTTGGCATCTTCGCACAGTTTAATAGAGTTAAAAGAAAGAGTATATTTAATTTTTCCGTTTGGCTGAGTCGATGCGTACAATATATTATCTCCATCTAAACAATCTACTATTTGCTCTAAAATATCTACATCTTGCTCCAGTTGATTGAAAGTTATGGATTTCATAGTATTGCAGCCATCAGCATATAAAAACCCAAGTACATATGCTTTTTCTTGTGTGTTAATTACCTCGAAGAAATTTCTGTTAAAATCGTATTTTTGCATATTTTTTTATTTCAAATATACGAAAATAACAGATGGTTTCCAAGTGAAAAAAGTTAAAATTTGAAAAATTTATGATTACCCAGCACAAGGTATTTATAACCATTTAGTTGAGGTAGAATCTTTTCCCAACGTGTTCTTTGACCAAAGCAAAAATCGCCCAATATGAACACCGTATCGTCCCATGAAACTACTTTATTCCAGTTTAGTATGAGTTGGCGATTCATTTCCTCAGCAGTCTCAAACGGACGACTACAATACTTAATAATATTTGCATGGTCAAAATGACAATCAGAGGTGAAAAAAACATGATTACAGTCAAATTTATTACTTAAATTAGCCATTTGTTCTAAGTTTACCTAGTTGTTCTTTAGCATTGTGTGCGTCTATTCCTGTTAAATAAGATTCGTTCTTATATACCTTATAGCAAGCACAATTTTTAAATTTCTTTCCAGAAGTACAAAAAGGACAAATTTCATTTCTACCTGTTTTATATCCTGTAAGTTTAAGTTTGTTTATATATGGAGTGTGCATTTTAATCCACATATTCTTAAAATCCTCGTTGTTCATTAACTCAGATATTGCTTCTTGCGCAGATGTTTTCTGATTTACTTCTTCAACAATTTCTCTATTTACGTCTTCAGTAGTCATTTCATTAAGCTTTTTACTTTTTTAAACTTTCCACATTTCTCGCATTTGAAAATATAGATGCTGTATCTAGAACCGTCATAGTCAATTCCAGTATTATCTACTCTAATTTCTTTAAACAGTTTGTATTTGTGACAACAAAACAATTTATCTACAATCTGTTTAATTATTTGTTTTATAAAATCCATACCTTACCAACATGAAATGTCTGTTATATTTTTCTCAGCACCACAAATATCGCATTTTACAACTATTAAATTACCGAGCCCGGTAGGGGTAAACATAATAGTGTACCCTCCACCAATTGCTCCTACATTAGTCCTGCATGATTTATGTTTAGCTATAAATTTTTGATACTTATAAGCTTCTTTTTCATTTAATGTAAATACTTTTTCCATTTAAATGTGAAAATCAACAACGGTTACAGGAATTTCGTCGTGCAAAGAGTCAACATAATTCCAAAATTCCTCATCCCATTCTTTTGGGTCTTTATCATTAAAGGTCATTCCAAACCATCCCATTTCTGCGCACTCTACCCAATCTCCACCGGGAGTAACAAAACAAAATGGAACACGCTTTTGTTCTTTCATAGCATCCCAATCCACCTCATTTTTAGTAGCATATATAGCGGTTAAAGGTTCTCCGTTTTCATCTTTTTCTTTTAAGAGTAACCATTCTCCCCATCTACCTCCTTCTATGTACCAATCCCATTTAGAATCAGGATTATATGTAGATAGAAGGTTATCTTCATCATCCCGTTCGTATCCCCATTTTTTAGCTTCTTCCCAAGCATTTTCATAGGATATTTCGAATCCTTCTTCTATAATTTTTTGTGCATGTTGTACATGATTTTTCTCCCAATCAGATTCAGGATTTGGATGTTTCTCTAATACCTTCAAAGCCCATTCATAATCCTCTATTCGTTTTGTTCTAACTACATTTACAGCCTCATCCTTGGTGTATTTAACATATACATCCACCTCTCGATTCTCGTCATAAGGCTCTAATAACTCCTCGTGGTCAAATCCAAAAACTAATCCTACAAAGTGTGACATTAATATTTATTTTGATAAGTCTAAAGACTTTGTTAAATAATTGATTGCATCTAATTGTCCTGAGGTTAGGGATATATGTGTATCGTTTATATAGATATCCCACCCTTCTCCATTATGCCATTCAGTAACTTCAATAAAATCAGATTCTTTAGCTAAGTAATCGTATTTATCAAGGTCATCAAATATTGCCTTCTTATTATATTTTTCCATAATATTTTGAACCGTATTGTATATAGACATGTCACTCTCCATGATATGCAAACCCATAAGCTGCTCCCTCTAGGAGATATAGGGTATCTTCCTCTAAATCTCTAGTAGTCCATTGGAAGTATGGAAGAGAGTATCTTACTATATTGAAGAATACTTCAAGGAATTCATCCTCTGCATAGTCAAACCAGTAACATCCAGCAGGAGGGCCATATTGAACATCCTCAGTGGTTATATACTCATCATCTATTATATTAAGTTCTAATAGCTTCTTTGTATACTCCTGTGGAATCCATCCATCTGCTTCATATTCCGAGCCCACTTCTTTTATATAATCGAATCCTAACAATTCTGTGGTTTTCTATAAGCATTAGTAATCTCTTCAACAGAGTGAGTAGCTACTATATGATATTCTGATGTATTAGCATGCCCATCACCTGACGGGTCACCCAGCGTAAAACAAATATTATACATTATTATTTCTATTAAAAATATTCTTCAAGTTCTATAGATAAAGACCTAAGCACATTATTTACTACTTCGTCCTTATCTATTATTGTTATATTATTAGGATAGTCAATATGAAAATTTTTCGGATATTCTTGACTAGTAAGAGTTAGTCTTCCAGATTGTTCGTCATAATCTACTCCATATCCATAAAAACATAAATAATCATCTGGAACAACTCCGAGAACATAAATATACGACCATCCATTTTCATAAGCATCATAGAACACCCATTTATTTTTGTACTCATCATAGGAAGGATTATTAATGGCATTTGATGCATATAGTTCCTCCCTCAACTCTTTTAATTCCCATTCCAAACGATTTATTTCACTTTGTATTTCGTCTGAAGTTCTAACTTTTTTCATAAATATCTTCTCTTAATAAATTCTTCGTGTAAAGGTTGTGCTAACTCTCTTGCTTGAGGATGTGCACTGCTTGCATCTCTCAATTCAAAGAAATGTTTCCAATCACTTGTAAATCCAGTCATTACAAGTTCTGTCTTCAATGCATTAGGTAGTATAGCTCTTGCTTGCTGAGGTTTCCACCCTAAGTTTAGTAAATCAAAGTATTGGTTTTCAGCGACTTCTAAAGCACGTAAGAATGAATCAACCTCTTTCCAATCGTTGCTCCTAGTCCAAGCCCTTGGATTTACAGATTCTCCAAATATATCTTCTTCATTAGCCCCAACTCTAAAGTTTATACCATCGTGGAAGTATGCTTCCCCTTCTGGAACGTCTAACCAAGAAGGAATAATGAATGTACATTCCTTACCAAACTTATCCTTAGCATAATTACAATACAATTGTTATTGTTCAAGCTCTTTATCTTGAACTCTCCTCATTTCCAAGGAGTATCGGACTATATCATCATCCTTTACAGGATGCCCAGCACTCGTGTCAGTATTATATTCTAATAAGGTTCTTTTAATTACGGGATTGGGGTTTATACCTGCAAACACCTGCGCTTCTTCTAAGGTATTGAATACTGCATAGCAAGATATCTCAGCATATCCATATGGAATAGTTACTGTGCAGGTGTGCCATTTACACGGTATTAAGCCAAAAAACATTCTATTAGATTCTACTCTATACTGAATGGTCCCATCCTTTAATTCTTCTTCTATAATTCTTTTCATATTAGTTTCAACTGTTAGTCTCTGAACCTTCCAACTTTGTTAAAGGTTGGCTCGGCTGCTGATTAGCATAATTTAATACTTTTCTACAAAATTCGTATAATTGTTCCATTGTCATGGTATGTTTGCTTACATTAGCTTGATAGGTCACCCATTGAACATTACCTTCGATATATCCTTTAGAAGAGTCTATTCTGTCTAGAGAAGCCTCTTTGATATTAGGAATATAATCTCCAGTAATAGCACAGATTTGTTTCTGTTCCTGAAATAAATTCCATAAATATTCTATAGATACTTCAAAAGCATAACCTCTCTTTTCAGCTAACCTTCTTAGTCTAGTATGCTCAGTAAGGGTTAAATCTCCAACTCTACCATTAGTTAAAGTTGTTTGTAAGGCTCTTTCCCTTTGAGCACACTTTTCACATTGAAAATCTCTATTCTCATAGAGAAGCTCTATAGGTAGTTTATAAGCTTCGGTTCCACAGTCACATCTAACTTTGTAATAGGCAGTAGAGTTTCTATATATTGGACCATCAATAACAGCCCAATGCTTATACTTGCTACCTATTTCCAACTTAGCTGTTCTTTTTCTTGCAGAACAAGATTTACAGCTAGAAGATTTACCGTTTCTTAATGCTGAAGCATTTATCTCATTTACAGCTCCACATTTACATTGACACTGTATATACCTAGCTTTATTTCTAGACGGAATATCTGTATTTATAACAGTCCAATCTCCAAATTTATCGCCTACTTTAATATCCAATTTTCTCATAGTTACAATTCTTTTATGATTATTACTATGACAAAGATAATGATAAATTTGGATATATCCAAACTTGTAGAAAAGATTTTAATAAATTTTAGCCTTCCAGCAATTCACTGGGTTATTCATAAATAATTACTTATTTAAGCCGCCATTATCATTCGACGGGTACTTTCTTGAGCAAAAGAAAACACTCTATGTCTTACAAATTCGTGGCTAACACCTCTATCGCAAACAAACTTAACAGTATATCTCTTTTCATGAAATTCTGTAGGTTCACAGATGTACTGTAAGTCACCTAACCAATTATTTTCTACTAATACTCTATAATTAGTAGTAATATAAACATCTTGATAAGCCTTTTGTTTTTCTTCCCAAGTTTTACAATGTGTTGGATAATCTCCGAAGATAACTTTAGAATATGGATTCCTTATATATTTATTCTCCATATTAACACAATCATAATCTTCCATACTATCCCCATAGTTTCTTGTTTTAAGATATACAGTACCATGTTCAAGCATAGCTCCATGACCGGACTTTATCATTCTTTCTACAAATTCTTTAGCAGATGTATCTGTGATTTTATCTTCGGATTTATAACAAGTTCTTCCGGCGATTTCTATTTGTCTGTATATAGAATTTAAAAGTTCCTCTTTTACCATACGTGGGCCTATTTCCATGTCAGCAGGAACAACAATTTCTTTCGGTTTTTGTTCTAAAATTTCAAACGAAGGTTTTACTAATTTCATCAGTTTTTAAATTTATCAATGACTTCTTGAATGGACAAATCTCCTAATACTCTTGCATATTCGTTTATCATTTCTAATCCATATTCTTTATTATAACCTTCGTCATGCCCTATGGTATTTGAAACCATTTGAATTGCAGTGGTTATTAATCTGATGTCCTCTATTGTAGCAGGAATCAGAGCATATGTTTCGTCTATCTTATCATTAAATATAAATCTAAAACTAGATATAATACATTGTTTTTTAATAAATGTAACATGTTTAAGATTACAGACACTATCACTTAGTGTCTGCATTGTTACTCCATCATAAAAACCCATTCCGATAAGAAACCCATTTCTATATACCTTATACAGAACGTCCTTACTGTACCTATTATTATACCATTCGTAAAATTGTTTATAATTTAACATATTAATGAATCCAATGGTCCCCTATTGATATATCTGCAGTTAATGGAGCTCTGGTGCAAAATGGCTTTCCTCCGCTTTCCATGCATTGTACCAAGACTTTTGCCACTTCATCCGCAATTTCTTCTGGAGCTTCTAAATTTATTTCATCGTGAACTGGAACACAGTATTTAACTTTGAAAAGGAGATTATTTTCCTTTAGCCAATTAAATAACTTTATAGAAGCTAATTTAAAACATAAAGCACCAGCTCCTTGTATCGGGTAGTTAACCGATTGCTTCATAGAATCCATAAGTCTGCGTTTCAAGAAATCAGCTTCTTGAAACAGAGGGTCGTCTTCAATTTGATTTTGCAAAATATACTGTCCGTCGATGGTCCCCAAATCATCATTAATTCTATTCAAATTATCCCAATCGTAAATAAAGGCTTTGTGTCCGGTTATAGGACTTAATAATATATAACCATGTTTTACAACAAATTCTTTTTGCCTCTCTTGGTAAGCTTTCAGTCCAGAGAAACCATTCATATAGTTGTTTTCTATTTCTTGAGCTCTCTTTTTAGATATACCATAATTTCTTACTAAAGTACTTGCATTTCCTGCATAGTTAAAACAAAATTCATATCCTTTAGCCTCTTGTCTAAGTTCATGAAATCGTTTTTTAATTTCCTTAGTTGGCATATCTTGAGGAATAACATCCTTAAACACCATTTTAGCAGTCAATGCATGCATATCCTTTGAACCATTTATAAGTTCGTCTAACATAGCTTTATCATTAGCTATGGATGCCATTAGGAATGATTCTTGACCACTATAATCCACCGAAATCCACTTGTTGCCCTTCTCAGCAACAAAACAAGCTCTGGTAATTTCATCGTGAGGAAGGTTTTGCAAATTTGGGTCACTAGAACTTAACCTTCCGGTATCAGTTCCAAGTTGATAAAAACTAGCATGAATACGTCCAGTTGCTGGATTTATTAGATTCAAAAACTTTTCACCAAAGGCTTTAACTAACTGTCCTGCTTTTTTATATGTAACGTATGGTTCTACAATAGAGCACTTGTGTTTTTGAGGTTCTATTTGTTTGATATTTACAGACTTGGTTTTTTGTTTGGTTTTCTTGTCAATAACTGTACAATTTAACCCAAGCAACTCGAAAAGAGGAACTACTTGTTTACTACTGTCCCAGTTTATCTTACATTGATAATTGTTATTAAATCCAGAAAACAAATCTCCTTGAAGGTTCCGTTCTACATAATCAAACGGAACTCCATATTTATATTCTACGCCTTCATCCGTAATTATTCTCCTTACTCCAAACGCAGAAGCTGGAATATTCATAAGGTCTTTTGTTTCCCTTTTTAAATTGGTTTTCATAGTAGCCTGAACAAATGGCTTACCTTTATACGCAGGGTCTGGGTGTTCCATTTTGTGCTGCTCATAATAGTCTTCCACCCATTTGTTAATTTCAGATTCTGCAGTATGCATATCCTCTATATCTTTCTTCATCTTGATTCTCCATTTGTTAACATCAATTTTTGCACCACAATACTCTATGTAAGCAAGAACTGGAACAAAATGATTTTCGAAATCAATAGCACGAAGAAGGTCTTTCTTTTTCAGAGCAGCCATTTGTTTCTCCTTTATAGATGTTAAATACATAACATCATGGGCAGCATAAACTATGACATCCTCGGTGAGACCAGTATTAACAATCTTACCTCGAATACTCTTATCCAGGTCTAAATTTAGATATTGTCTAGCTGCTGACTGCAAAGACAAACTATAGAATTGAGCAGGATATCCTAAGAACAACAATTTCTCGGCAATCATTCCATCCCACACATTCACAGGAACAATCTTATGACAATACAAAAACTTTAAGTCGAAAGATAAATTCCATCCAAGTAATGTTATTTTATCATTTTCAAATACTGGTCTAAAATGTTCTACATCTACTGTTGTAGTATCTACCACTATTTGGTCTTCCCCCAAACCAAATTGAATACATAATAAAGCTTTGGTATGGGGGTCCAACCCTTCAGTTTCTGAATCATATTCTATCCAATCATGTTCAAGTATCAACTTTAGAGCCGTTTCTTTATCCATGATTTGATAGGCTTCAGATTTAAAAAATCGCTGTTGCTCAGTTACAAGATAAATCATTAGTCTACATAGACTTCAATACAGCTCATATCAATATCTCCTTGAGTTCCAATTAAATCTGCTATACGTTCTTTTAAAAGTTTCGCTATATCAGATTCATCTTTGTCTAATTCTCCTGAATATTCGTAATAAAAGTCTCCTTTAACTTCTACGGAGAATTTAAATACTTTTTCATCAAAATTATATGGAGCTAAAGGGTCACCTTCAGCTCCCAATGGAATGTTCGACATTTTCTTGATTTATTTTATTCATAAATTCATTTATACGGTCTAAAGCTTCTACAACCCTTATTGTTACATCTCTCACATTACCTTGAGAAGACTCTGGTAAGTAAGATATCATGTTAGGAACCATTCTAAAATAACTAACCACAATAAGTAAATCCTTATATGCTTTTTTAATCGTGTCTTGGGTCATAATATACTAGTGTTGAAGCGTCTCTTAAAATTGTGGGAGAATCAATATTTAAGATAGCTAGTTCTTGTTTAAATTGTTCTACATCAAATTTAGAAGTAATAATGTGGTATCCATGTTGAGTTGGAAAGACCTCTTTTATTCTGCTTTCAGGGTCACTATTACCTCTACATTTTTTAATAACAGTTAAGATTTTAGATAAATTATCTCCCAATTCATCAACATCAACTAATCTGTATAAATCTTTTCCAGATAAAGCAGGAAGTTCTCCACATACATGGTCCCAAATTCTAGGAGCCTGATATGTATTTCCTTCCATTATGAGTTTAGCAAGAGCTTGTTGACATCCACAAGATACCTTAAAAAAGCTCCTTTTATTAATCCCTATATATGCTCTCGCATTGTTATTCAGACATAGCTCTATAATTTTGTCTTTCTTCAAAAGTAGATGTTCAGCACTCCTTATATAGTAAGCCTTTATAAGTCTTGCTCTGTTGTTTCCTCTCCCAGTGTTATTTCCATCTTTCTTACGTTGAATTATTTGCAAGAAATAGAAATCATCCGGACTTGAAAACTTCATAAAATCAATAACTTTATCAAAATTATCTACAGTCATTCTTTATAAATTTTTAGTTTTGGTTTCCAAGCTTCTCCTATATTTCCTTTATTACATCCAAGCCCTATCCATTTAATTGTTGGAAAATATTCGAATAAGTACACAAACACTTGAGCTGATACATTAGGAATTTCAAAATCATTTACATATAGCATGACATGAGAATTTTCTATATAATATCCTCGGATGGTGTGTAAATATGGAATTCCTTCTTGACTAAACCATTCTGCATGAGAAGCGTTCATGTGTTTAGAAGTTGGGAATTTAACCAACAAAGTATTATCGTCCAGATAAAGAGGCTTTCTAGTTTTGTGAAATTCTAACTCAGACATTTCTTATTCCTATTATATCAAGTACTTCATCTGTAAAAGTCAATCCTCGACTATCTCCGAAGAGTTGACAAATAGTATCTCTTTCTTCTTCAGAGATTGATTCTGCTTTTTCAAAAGTTTCAACAATGTCCTTAAAACTGAATTCATGAAACTCATTAGTTCCGAAATAAAATTCATTATCTTCAAGTTTCTCTTTGAGAGCTTCATCACAAGTTAAAAGAACTAACATAGCTCTTTGATATTCGCTTTCACTGATAATATCAAATCCATATGTGTAAAATTCATCAGCCCAGCAATTATCCCATATTATAAGTCTATACATATTAATTTCTAGGAATTACGTCTAAATCAGTTAAATAAAATATAGATTCATCTAGATTTTTAGGTATAAAATAACCATTTACTTCTACATTCTCTCCTTTAAGAGTGTGAATCATAACTTCTCGGTCTGAGTCATACTGCTTAAGAATTTCGATTAATTGTCCAATTAACATCATATCAATTTCTCTATATAGTTCCTTCCTTCCTCTACAAAAATCGGAATTTCGTTATCGATACGCCAAGAGCTTCTAATAGCTATTCCTTCCGATATGGTGTCCTTGACACAACAACTTCCTCTTCTGTACTTAGTAGGATAATCATTCCAGTTGATTCCTTTTTCTTTAAAAAGCAATTCTTGGACTTGGTTAACATTTAACCCTTCTAATTGTTTGTGAGGAAAATATGCTTGACCAACAGAGTTAATACTATTTCTAGTAGCATCTTGTTGTCTCCATAAAATATAGTTAGTTACTTCCTCCTTCGGAATGTTGAAGCATCTGGAGTCGAACATCGCTCCCATCTTAATAGAACGTCTATATGCTGTGGCTAATTCCTCATCTGTTAAACTTCCGTTCCAAATGAGTTCATTAACTTGTGCATGAAATTTTCTATTAAAGATAAGAGTTGCCATAGACGCAGTTACACTACAAATCTTTTGTACTTCATAATCAAACCAAGAATCGGTGGTGAGTTTTTGATAGTCTATTAAAACTAAACTAATTTCATCAGATTGTGTATATCCTAAGACACACCCTTGAATGTTTTCACACAGATATTTCATAGTTTCCTGCATAGCTTTAGACATACATTCATCAAAGGGCTTAACAAAACCCTTCGTAAATGTATGAAATGCTTTTCCATCTAAGCGAATAATTACAGGAGTTCTTCTTATAAGTGATGTCCTAGAACGCGCTTCATAATAAAGCTTCATTCTATTTCCAAATTCGTCTTTCAAAACTTCTCCTTTCTTATATTAATATTTCCGTAGTATAGATTACCGCTAACTATATAATTGAAATCCTTTCCTTCTTTTATAAAAGTTACCCAATAATCTATGTCCCAACCATTAGTATCAATACTACTAATGTCAGTCCATCCAAGTTTTTCCAATACTTCCTTTACTGATGCGAATGAAACACAACCTGCATTAAACTCTTCTGGTATTATTTCTCCAAGCGTATAACAAACTCTTGCCCATGAAGTCCATAATAACAAAACTAGTATTTTTCTTACCTGGAACCTCTGTACAGTATTTTATTGGAAGTCTCCAATAAGATTCATATACACTTCTGTATTTTTCAAATTTATTCATATCTTATAGTTAAACTACTATATCGGCACTTCCTGAATAAAATCGACATGGTCAATATTTTTTATAGATACATTTGTAGGTTCATCCTCAAGGACATCATCCCATAGTCTACTTTCAATCTTTTTCATTGCCATTTCTAGAGATTCAGCTTTCACAAATACTGTATAAACACATTTTCCCTCTATATTAGCATATACGTCAAATTCGAACTCCTTCATGTAATTCATTCATTATATCGTTATATAATTTGACAGCAGAATTCACATTCTTACTTCTCTGGGCTAATTTTTTACAAACAGACATTCCTCTTCCAGTAATATGTCTAATTTCTTTCACTTCCTTCATATCCTCAGCACAAATTTCTCTTATTATTGGAACAAGCTCTAGTTTTTTCACTATATTACGTTCAAATAAAACACAATACATTTTATTTTTCGCTAGTTGGTTTAAGCCACAAATTAGTATTTTTAAAAATATAATCTTTTAGTTGGGGAATGCGATTTAGTAATTCTAGAGTTTTAGGAGTATCGCATTTGAAACACTTTATTAACTCTTCTCTAATCCTTTCTTCAGACACTACAGGCATTCTAGATTCGTAGTCATAAGCTTTCATTGCTGCCCAGGTAATGTAAGAAATATCAAATTTTTTAGTGATTGCAAACCTTATACCCCTTAATATTCGTAACGGGTCATCATTAAATGTAATATAGGGGTCTAGAGGAGTTGTCAATAACCTTTTAATTATGCTTCGTCCTCAATATTAGTTTCACCCTTATCTAATTCCTTCCCTTCTTTATCGAGGAACTTAAAGCATTTTAATTTAAATGCTTCAGATTTCATATTTTCAATCTTAATAACTATTCCCTCATGGGGTACTTTATTGTCACAAGATGGAGAATTTCTTTCCATGTAGAATCGGGTATCATTAGCTAGTTTTTGCATAAAATTTTCATTCCAATGTTCCAATTCATTGAGGTCTGGATATAAATCCATAGCTATACCATAATACCATTCATCAACTGGAGTAAGACCTACTCTAGCACACCATTGTTGAACTTCTCTAGCACTAAATTCATGAACTACACCATCAACGTTAGTTACAGTCACACGATAAATTCTTACTTTGAAATGTTTTTCGTGTGTATACTTTTCGTCGCCTACTGGAGGCACGCAACCATAATCATAATCTTTCTGAATATAGCCACCATTAGGTAAGAAACCAACGATTTCATAATATACAGTCATGCCTTTAGACAAGCAAGGTTTAACTATTTTATCAGCCTCCGCCCAAACATCACGCCCATAAAATCCAGGAGTAACATTCTTATTATAGAACTGATTCTTTATTACTGTTCTAGAAGCATACAAATAGTCATACTTATTGAACTCTTCCCCAGTAAGCCATTTAGCAATTTTCTGTTTCCAGTTCAGGTCTTGTTTACAAAGTACATAAGCTGATATACCAGAAGTTCCGTGAATTTTCTCAGTAATACTGATTAAATCATTTGGATGAATTACATTAGGACATTTCTTGATAAGAGTTGTGTCGTAATGAAATCTAAATTGATTTTCTATTAGTTTATCTAAGCCCTTTGGCTGTTTTCCTTTGCCGTTAGGGTTAGATGTTCCTTGAGTTCTAGTGTTTTTTGGAATATATTTCTTATTAACCCAGAAAGATTTTCCGTCATGCTCTACACTATCAAATTCTATTCCAACCTCTACTTTAGGTTCAATATTTACAACAGAAATAATCCAGTTTTGAAACACTGTAACGGGAAGAATGAAACCCTCCGACAATTCTTCTCGCAATCTAATAGCTTTTACACGACCGTTATCCTCAAACATTCCAGTTTGGGTTTGGTCTGAGTTCAACTCACCATGACGATATAAATTAGCGTAAGATAAGAATTTTGGATTAATACAGCAAGCAGTTGGAAAGTATACGTACAATCCAGGTTGAGAATCTATTCCAGTGATAATATTATAACCATCAATACAGCAACACTTTAGTTTGGTAACTTCTGGGTCAGAATGTTTGTGAAATTCTTTAATTTCTACTATCTTAGCAAGATAGTTTACATTTGCATTTTTACTTTTAATTAATTTCATTGCTCAAAATTTCGGTTAAACTAAAAAATGAAAAATCGTGAGGTGTAAGGGAAAGGTGAGTATGAGTAGCTTCAAATTCTTCTATACGAGCCTTTAGCTCATCTACAGTTAAATTTAAATATTCTGCTTCATTGTAAAGAGTATCTCTAGACCAGCATACAATTTCTTTCGTACCCTTAAATAAACACTCTATTGTACACTCTCCTTCGTAATGTTTAGAACGAATAACTAAAAGAGACCACCCTATAGGTTTGGCAAAAATACCGTTTTCTCTATCTAAGTACCTGTAACCTAGAGATAAGGCAGCGACAACTACATTATCAAGCATTGTACAATCTCCATTCTTTTGATAAGACAGCATCGGTGTAGAATTTAGTAACACGATAAGAGGCCATTGACCCCTCAACATTACAAATTATTTCTCCGTCCTGCACACGATAGAGTCTTGTTTTGCCATCTAATTCAAGACACACTGTTTCTCCGATTTCCATAAAGGAAAGAGCTTCTCCAAAATTAAAACTTTTCATAATCTAATTATTTTTTAGTGTTTAACAAATCAATTACTTCCTCTACATAAATAAGATTACCATAAATTTCGTCTATGGTGTCCGATTTATACTTTTCTAATGAGGAACGAACACTCTCGAACATTTCTGAAAACATTGCGTCGCTTTCACAAGAGTCGAGAGTGCTTTTCGCCAGAAGGGTAAATAACTCTGCCAGCGTAGAAGAAATTTCAATTCTTTGCTTACTGTACACGTTTTGTAGCTAAATATTCACACATAAAATTGGCAAATGTTTGTGCCAATGCTTCATCTTGTTCTGTATTGAAATAAAAATTAAAAACGTGGAATAATTCATGCCAAAAAGTATTTTCAATTTGACCTTCTTCCAAATCAATATCTCCTTGCTCAGTAGGAATTTGTTTAGCAATGACTATTTTCCTTCTAACATCATCATGGTATCCATAGTCACCCCTATCAATCTTATCAACAACTTCTACAGTATACCAAGTGTTAGCTATTTTGAACTTATCTGGAATTGTCGTATTATTCATCGTACAATGGTTTTAATGCTTTGTATAAAGGTTCGAGTTCGTCTTTGTAATAATCTAATTCCAAGCCAATAATATATCGTGTCGCAGTATATATAAAATTATCGGGCTCTTCCATAAGATAATTCCACATACTCTCAATATCAGATTGTTCAAGTTCAGCAACATCCGAATCGAATGGGTTTACGTTAATATACATATTATTCGTAGTCTCTAATACACTTTAAAACTGGCTGTAGTGGAGTTCCTTCCTCCGAATAATAAAAGAATTTTACAGTAGCCATTTTCCCTATAAGATTATCTAGATTCTCACGATATTGCTGTTTTAATTCTCTGTTGCCCATAGGCTTAGCTTTAAATTCAATTCCCTTATCAGTTATGCAAGTAAAGCACATATCTTCATCTCTGAGACCTTCGGACAATCCAGTAATTTCAAATTCAGCATCTTGATATTCTTTAACCTTAATCATATCATTAGTTCTTTTTCCAAAGCCATAAGGTTTATCTGGATTTCTAACAACGATTCCTTCAAACCCTTCTGCTACATACTGGTCGTGGAGTTTTTTAATACTTGCCCATCCGGATACCTCTACTTGAGGAACCATTTGAAATTTAAGGTCTTTATCACCCCATTCTTTATTAGGCTCAAACCCTAATTCAAGGGCTTCTTGAATTTCATCCAACTTATACAATCTATCAGAAAAAGGCATGTCCGGAATCATTATATCATAAATATAATATTCGAGTACAGAGCAGTCCTTGCCTTCATCTTTTTCAGTTCTTGCAAGCCCACTTAGAGCTTGCAAACTATATCCATGACAATACAGTTCCCCGTCGAACACTATTTCCGGGTTGTTTTTCAAAAACTCTATAAGTTTAGGATGATTTCTTAAGTGAGAAGTAGAAAAATTATAATCTCCACCACCTCTACTCGCAGATTTAACCTCTCCGTCCTTCCAGTAAAAAGAACACCTAACTCCATCTATCTTTCGACTTCCATACCAAACCTTTATTTTGTCAAACACACTAGTTGCTACCTTATTAAAATCTTTGGCTAACATATGTTTCTTAAATCCGTTAGCATCAGTTGTGTGCTCTGGAAGAAAAGCATCGAGCTGAGTTTTAGTGTATTGGTCAATAGAGCCTTCAATTTCTTTATATCCCTTATCAAGATATTTTTTAACATGAGAGTTAAATTCTAATTCTGCCTGTTGAGCAATAGTTCTTTTTACTTTACCTTTAGTAATATAAATTTCTGGCTGCACGGTTATCTTACCGCCATATTGATACGTGTTTCTGCGAATAGTATAACATTTCTCAGCATCGTCCCATTCGCACGATACTTCTGCGACTCTAATTTTACCTTTACTGTCTTTTGTAATTAAAGTTTTATTCATTTAAATACGATAATCCTTAATTATTTCCCAAAGCTCATCTGGAGTTTCTATCAAGACTTTCTCGTCATTAATATATACTGGTAATCTTTCTTCAGTATATAAATCTTTACTTTCATATAACCACCAATTTATCCAATCAACACCATCTGGAGTAAATGTTGCGTTTAATAACATGTCACATACTTTCCCAAACGCCTCGAACAAAAAAGAATTGATAATATCTATTTTTAAATCATATAGAAGGTCGACATTGTTATTAAATTTTTCATGGACTTCTATGAAATCAATAAATTCCTCTTTTGTAATCATTTTCCTGTACTTCCAAATCCGCCTTTACGAGTAGTTTCCTTTAGAGAATCTACTTCATTCCATTTACATACCTCAACTTTAGTAAATACTAATTGAGCTATGCGTTCTCCATCTTCAATATATACAGCTTCGTACCCGTTATTAATAAGAATAATACCTATCTCATTAGTATAATCAGCGTCGATTGTTCCTGGGGTATTTAAAACAGTAATTCCTTTCTTGAGAGCCAATCCACTACGAGGTCTTACTTGACATTCATATCTAAAAGACCCATCACCTTCAGGCATTTGCATAAATATTCCAGTCGGAATTAAAGCTCTAGCTCCTGGGTCCAGTCTAATCATTGTTACTTTATTGGCTTCAGACTTAAAAAGAACTTCGCAATCTCCAAAAGCTTTTATAGTATTCTCCGGAGTTATTTTACTAAAATCTGCTCTCACATCCATGCCTGCAGACAGACTTGTTTCATACTTAGGAAGATTGTTATTCGAAGTATTAATTACGTTTACTATCATGTAAATATTCAGTTAAGGATTTTATAATATTAGAATCTGCTTCAGTGTAAAAGGCTTTTACTAATTCATCTCCATCAAAGACTGCGGCAAATGGAGTTTTTCTTGCTCCACATGAAGATTTTAATTTATAAGCTTGCTTTTTTTCTTTGTAACTGCCTTCATCGTAAATTTCTACGAACACTCCATTTAAATCCGCTGCACAGAATTTTGCGAAATCGTGTTCATTGTCGTATACAAACTTTACAGTAAGCATTATTTATTAATCTGAATGACTTCGTATATAGTTCCGTCTATGTTTATAGTATCAGAGGCTTTAATATCCCATATATCATATATGTCTGAATATGCGTCTTCCGCATACGATTGATAATCGAAATAGTCCCTTAAATCAGCCGGAACTCTCCATTTAACCTCTTCTTCAGCGTCTTCTCTATATATTCTAATCTCTTCAAATACTTCATCCCTAGTCATTACTATAAATGTCATACTGTTATAGTAATATTTATCATCGTAAACTTCAAGATTTTCGCAAAAATCAGAAATTTCTTCTTCTTCAAGTTCTAGATATGTAGCTAAAGCCTTTATTTTTTCGACATCAAAATCACACTGCCGAAGCGCATCTTCAATCATTTCGTAAATTTTTTCCATAATGTATTTTTTATTGTAATAAATGAACATCTTTTCTCGTTCTCGATAGTGCTACATATTGTAACTGTCGCCTTTCATCTTTATCTCTACATAAATTGATATTTCTCATATCAACAAACACTTCTCCAAATGAACTTCCTTGGGACTTGTGAGCTGAACAAGCATATCCATAATCGAAAGATTTTTTACGAATAAGTCTGTTATCTAAGTACAAATCCACTGGTGTAGTAAAACTACCTATAAGTTCATAGTATTCTCTCCACATCTTTGAAGCAAGTTGGAATCTTCCAGAAGATTTAAGATTAATTGCTCTCAATCTTATTTCTTCTATTAGAGACGCAAGAGCTTGTAGATAATCATTACTGATGTCCCTAGACAAAATTAATATAGGACAAGAACTTTTATATACAGAATCATATAAAGTTAGTTCATATCCAGGAAGAGTGAGAAATCCTGGAATGCCAATATCAGTTTTTTTCGGAGGGTCTACAATTATATAGTCCATAGAGTTCCAAAACTTAACTCCGTTAAATTCTAAATTCTCATATCCGGTCAAAAACTCAAACTGATTGTATTCAACAGTCTTCGAATCTTCCCACATAACACGCCTCATACAATTGTTATAACTAGCTACCATGGCATTAGTATACGCAAGTATTTTGGTCGCTAATATATCTCCATTCCTCATTGCGCTTCTAAAACTTGGAATTGCGTGTTTAATAAAATTAATTGTGCCCCCGTATACAAACAAAGAGCCCTCCTCAGCTTCTCTAGTTTCAAATTTATTAACTAAATCTGTTCTCAGAGTAGTGAGCAAGGGCATCAGTGCGTTATTTTCGGATTGTCTGTATATCTTAGTAAGAGTAAATCTGTTCTCAACATTAAATACTTTCGAAGTCGTAAGTGAATTAACTGGACGTAATTGAGCTCTATCGCCAACAAATATAACTTTGCTGCGAAACTCCTTAACTTTTTCCAATAATAAATCAAATAAATCATCATTTATCATAGATGATTCATCACATATAACAACCCCGTTGTGAGGTATATTTAAAACACTATTTTTAGTGACAAATTTTAAGTCATTAAAGTCGAGGTCTAATATTTCAAGATTGGGAGAAAGTGATAATAATTTATGTAGTGTGATAGCCTCATCATCGGTAAATCGTTCAAGTACCAGTTTAGCCTTATGTGTAGGAGCACAAAGGCATCGTTGTATTCCCTCATTTCTCATATAGTCAATAAGAGTTCTCATTAAGAAGCTTTTTCCTGTACCTGCGGCTCCAATTAATGAAAAAACCTGGGAGTCTTTATTTTTGAGAAAAGCTTTCATCATTTCTAGTGCTTGAGACTGTTCTTCACCTAAAATAGTTTCCGGCTTATCGGTTCTTTGGTCTATTGTTTCGATTTTAAAATCTAGCATAGGGCTATTAAAATAATAGCTAAAACAACTATTCTTATTGGAACATAATATTTTTCTCTTCTCAGAGATTTTCTACAGTCATCTAATGTAATGGAGTCTATAAAAAGTTCATCAAAAGATTTTATAAAAACAGCTATTTGGGCAAGTATAAGAACCCAAATAATTATAATTGCTATTGTAGTCATTTCCAGAATATATCTGTTATGTCTGTAAGTCCGTAAATAGGATTTCCGTTTTCATCTATTTCTCTACTCATTCGTACCTCATAAAATCTTTGATTAGTATTAGGATTGTTTAATGGGCCCAATTCTTCTATATAAGGACCCAATTTGATATAATTAAAATTCTTTAGCTCAATAGCAGGTGACAACTCTTGCCTACCAGAATACCAAGCAATTCTAACATCAACCCAACTACCCTTATCCAACTCATTAGTATACATCGACCTAATAATTCCAGCTAGCCAGTTTACATACTCTGGACTGGAATCTCCACCCATAAATGCAACACAGGTAATACCTTTATTACTAAGCATCATGTCTACTAATGAATCTTCATCCAAATCTTCTCCAATATCCCCTGCCAAGTAAGAGCTATGACAGCCCTTACAATGGCATGGACAATTAGATATATTTATACAAAGAGTAATTTCATCTGGAATTTCTCTAAGCGTTACTGCTGTATCAACATATTTAAGCATACTAATTAATTTTACAATCTACTTCAGAATACACTCTACGAGTTTGCTCCTCTTGTCTGCCTGCAGACCAATTCCTAATCTTAGTAAGATAACCTATAATTCTATCATACATGTCGATACGTTTGCTTCCACACTTAGGACATTCCGTTACAGGAACCTTAGTAATAAACCCACAATCTTGACATTCAGAATTAGGAACATTAAATGTAAAATAACTACATCCAACAGTAGCAGCATAGTTTAATAATAGACTTGCTTGATTTTTAGAGGGATGTTCAGACAAATTAATATGAGCTGCACTTCCTCCATCTAACCAATCTCCAACATATTCATTACCATGAAGTTTAATTTTCTCCAAAATAGAACTATTAGATTCTGGAAGAAATACATAAGAAGTATAAAGATTTCTATTTTCAGGAACCCAATCATTCTGTTACACTCTCCTCCGTTGTACAAGGAGATGATTCATTTAAATATTTGTTTAAGTCTATTATCCCTGCGTGGACTTTTCTATGACAATTAGCACATAGACAAACACATTTTTTGATTTCTTTTAATAAATTTTCTTTGCCTTTACTACGATTTTTGCCAATAGTAAAATCTTTTTCTGCAGGGTTTTTGTGGTGAAAGTCTAAACATACAGGTTCATTTTCTCCACAAATAATACATTTAGTTTTTAAGGAATGTATCCATTCAGTTTGCTCCTTCTGTCTTTTAGAGGATTCTTCTCTATGTTTAGAAGGGTTAGCATCCCTGAGTTCCTTACGTCTAGCATTACGACAATCTCTACATTGATTTCTCCCGGTTTCAAACCGTTCAAGCGGTAATTCCTTACCACATTTGCTACATACTTTAGTATCCATTATATACAAATTTAAAATTTAAACTGGTACAAAGATACAAAATTTCTGTGCCGGGACAAAAATATAGGTACAAATATTTAAATAAACGGGCTATCATTTCTGTAGCCTCTCTATGTCACCATAGAGTTCAGACTATTACATACTTTTAACTAATATATTCACATATGTTACTTAAAAGCCCTTTTTGTTTAGTCGTTCAGGCTGCACGGAATTTTCCTGCTTGCCCCTCGTTGTCTTAACCTAATTTCAGATTAGTTAAGTAGTTCCGAGTCAATTAAAAAAGGTTTTAGATGGACGTTGGTTCTAATCCATCAGCTTTATCCCAATTATAATTCTTGACAGCAAGGGATTCTGCAGGAACAAGCTCAGTATTGAACATCTCCTTCTTAGTATTGTGAAGTTGATTTTGTTCTTTGATAGTACCGAAAATAAAGTTACAGAATTCTTTATATTCCTCATTGTCATTACATTTAATGCCTAAGAACATTGCTGCTTCATTTAATCCATTTAAACCAATGGTTAGATATTGATTATTGAGGTTAATAAATCCAGATTCGTAGACAGGAAGTAGGTGAGCATTATATAAATCCCATAGTAACTCATTATAAGCTATATGATATTTATAAACCCTATCAAGAATTTCTCTCAAGTAATTTGCAAGTTCTGGATAGCATTTAGTACTTAGTTGAGTTCCTGGGATTGGGCAATCGTCTTTATATTCCCGAATATAGTTCTGAATAATTCTACTTAAGTTAAGTGTAATTACTGACTTAGAACCAGTTTGTTCTCCAACTAAACCATTAGTAAATGTGAACTCATTAGATTGCAACTTATTTTTTAGTCTGCAACAGCTAGATAGACTATCTACACTATCACTTATATAAGTAAAGAATGAATGCCCTTCTGCATATTCTTCTGCAACAAAATCTGCCCATTCCTTGTCTTGGAACTCTCCGTCTTTGTAAAGAAGAGATACAGTTTCTACCGGGAATGTTAACATACAACGAAGTCTTTCAGCATTGAACCACTTCATAAATTTCTTTTGCAGCCAATTAAGTGAATCCCATTTTGGAGTATCTCCGTCAGGAAACACAAAATGTCCATACATTCCTTCAAAATAAGGTTTGTCAAAGTAACTTACGTTCCAGAAAGCTGATTGGAATCCTCTTGCAGCAGCAGGTTGGTTGATAGAATAAACAATTTGTTGAAACTTCTGTTCAATCACCTTCTCAATGGTTCTACATTGATACCCTTCCCTTTCCGGATTGAACTCTCCTCCATATGTTTGTACTCCTTTATCAGCGTATTTGTAATAATTTTCACCCCACTCTTTACGAGCAAAATGGTCAAACATTACTAAGAAACTTGCAGTTGCTACAGCTCCAGCGAATTGAGAGGATACTGCAAATATCATGTTTACAAACATACCACAAAATGAATCGAGATTCTTTGGAGAAGCTGATAAGCCACCAATGTCTCTAATTCCTCCTTGTAAGAATGGATAACAAGATAATGCTACACAATAAGGAAATCCGAATGTAGAATTTTCATCATGTTTGTAAATAATATGATTTTTTAAGTCTCTTTCATACTGCTTGTAATCAAAATCAGGATACAAAGCTCGAAGTTTTTCTCCAACTCTATATCTATTTAAATCAATGTTATTAGATTTATAAAGCTCGTTATTAAGGACAGCAATATTCTTATTTGCTACATTAGAGTTGTCATCTACTTCAGACCCCTCTGCAGCATTAGATGCTTTCATAAAATTCTTAATGAACTCTTCTCTTTCTTTTACATTTTCACGAATACGAGCTCTATTCTCTCGATAAAGAATAAAGGCTTTAGCTACTTCTGGAAAATCGAAATCCATAAGGATTTCTTCAATCTGGTCTTGAATATCCTCTATGTTAATATCATCCCATATCTCAATTGAATCTACAATATCGTTGATAGTTTCAACAGATGTTTCATATCCACATGCGTTAAAGGCATTTAGGATTGCGTTTCTGATTTTTGAAGCATTAAATGCTTCTGTTGTTCCGTCTCTTTTTATTACGTTCATAGATATAAAAATTTGTTTATGTAATATCGAAAAGTTCTACAAAGATAGTAAAAAATTTCGACATTACAAAACAAATCAATCAATTGTTAGGATGTCTTTAAGTAGCAAAGTTTTCTCAACTTTGTTCATTATATCTTTTCCTCCATCATTACTGATTAACTGAGTAAAAGCATTATAAACCGTGAACATATTAACCGGCTTATCTTCTGGAATGAAATATTCCGACTTCTTATTTTCAAACATTAGTTTATAGGCATCAATTGGAGTACTTGTTGCCAGCTTTACCTTTCCATATCCAGTGTCATAGGATAAATTGATAGAATTACGAATCCACATACCAAGATTTCTCTCGATAAGTTCATCTGTTCTATCAAACTCAGTTTCATGTAGTTTCTTGAGCCATACTTTTATGTCATTTGTTTGCTCCATTAATTTAGTCACAGAACTAAAATTGATAAGCTTTTTTGGCTCCAACTCCCGAACGTTTAAAAACGAAGGACTGAATACACATAAATTGGTACATGCTCTATTCAATCCTCCTCTATAAATCTTAACTACTGGTTTACGAACATCAAGTCCATAAACTAGACCAACTACTTCATCGTGATTGTCAAACGAATATTCTTCTGGAAGAACAGCCTGAACCCAAACACGGTTATAAGTAATATCATCTGTATCTATTTCCCCTTCTTTGGTCTTAGTAATCTGGTCTGGTAATTTTACTTGGATTCTAAAATCATCAGTAAATTTAGACATTCTTTCAATAAAAGGTTCTACGTAAGCTCTAGTTTCAAGGAATTCATTATCCTTAATAATTGTAGCCTTTCCTTTATATAGTTCTGGGAGTGTAATTTCCACTATTCTACTATTAATTTTAAAGTCGTTTTATCATTTATCATCTTCACAAATTGGGAAAGAGTTTCAGAGAAATGTTTGCTTTCTACAACGTTTAACTCATCAAACAATATATCTGTGTCTATTACAAAAGAATGAGTAGATTTATCAAATCGAAGATATGCCGCATCAATTTGGTTAGAAGAATACACTTTTACAAACTCTTCATATTTGTTTTTAAGTAGAAATTTAGTAAAGTTATATTTTTCTTCTAAAATCTCCTGAATCATCCATAAAATTTCATCCTCAACATCATTATAATCAAAAGACCACGGATTGAAATCCCCGTTTATAGAATTTTCATCAATAAATCCCTCAACAGCATTGCATAGGATTTCGTAATCCTCAAATTTATCTTTATGACAAGCCTCTAATAAATTTATAAACAAATTATTCATACAAATCATGTTCACTAATACTTGTTCCAAAATAATCATGAAATCCGTAGTAACTGTGCTCCCAAACATCGAGATTTTCAAGAAATCCTGGTTGTCTTGCTAATTCAGGATGAATTTGTAACACTCCGTCTCTATAAGAGTCAAAATTGAAATCATGTTCAAATTCATAATTATCAACTTCTTCCATGAGAGTATCAAAATATTCATTTGAATAAGGAGAAGTATAAGAATGACTCTTTTCATTTTCAAGTTTGGCCTTCTCTGCAGATTCTTTTGACATATAAACTCCGAGAATGGATTCCCATTTATCTTCCCATTCTCCACCATATTCAGTTACTATATAACATTTTTTCATTGCAATACTATTTTACCATCAAGAATATTGTTATTTCCATCTAATATCGAAAAGTCACAAGCTGCCGGAGTATTTCCGAAATTTTTGTGAATCCATTCAGAACTTCCGAATAAAGAACCTACAGACTTATAAGTAAATCTTCTACCATAAGTAGTTGCAGATTGATGTAAATCTCCTTTTACAAAAACCACATCACCTGTAATTCTTTTAGTATCCAGATATTCATTGATAAAGTTTTCAGTTTTAACATCCAATGTTAGAGGTAAATTCTTAAACATATCTTTATTATCCTTACCGTGACAGAGAACAAATGTGGTTTCCCCAATTTTAAATTCTCCAATAAATTTGTCAAATATTGTACAATTTACTCCTTTATTGGATAGTATAGCCTCTAAAGCTACATTGGCGGCATATCCGAAATCTCCATCATGGTTAGACTCTCCCACACATACATAATTCAGTTTATTACAGTCGAGTTTGCTGAGTTCTGTGAAAAAATAATTCATAGAAGATATAAATGTATGAATTTGTTCTTTATTGCACATATTTTGAGGTAATGAATGTCCACCTCTAGTTGTTTGCCCATTATATCCGTCTAATGAATCCCCAAGATTGCAAACATAAATATTATCAAATCCTCTATAGATATCATTTAAATCACATACTCTATTAAGAATAATATTTATTCTTCTGATTACCTCATCTCTATCGTATGGATTACTATATATAGATAATGGCGATACATAGGCTCCGATATGCATATCTGAAAGATAAATAATAATATTCTTTTTGGAAGATGTTCCAGTCGGAGTAAATGTTTTTATACCAGTAAGGTCTAACCCCTCTAAATCTATCTTGATTCCCTCTTCAAGCTTTCTTTTCAGTTCGATATTTTCGAGAGCATATTTCTTTAATAAAGCTCTATCATTCTTGATGGATTGTTCCTCGATTCCTCTTACAAAGTCATTTTCTTTTTCCCTCATTTGCATAATCATAAGCTCTTCCTTGCTATTTTCTTCAATAACATGAGGAGCAAATGGAGCCACAGCCTTAGTAATACTAAATACTCTAAGGATTCTTTTAAAATCAATCAAAGAATATTCTGGAAAATATCGGCTTATTTCACGCTGGGTAATCGACATTCCATAATATGAATACATACGATAAATAGTATTCATCTCATCTCTTGTCAATCTTCCCGTAAGAGGTGCTTTATCCCTTATCAAGACTTTAAATTCATAATACTTAATTTTTCCTGATTCATCACGAATAAGGTTGATACTATTTCTATCATCATCAGCCTCTAATTCTACTTGAGAAAGATTTGACTCTTCTTCAAATTGAAACTCCGGAAGTTTATTCTTTTTGTTGGATATCTTTTCCCACAGTTCTTTTATTTCCTCGAATTTTTCTCTAGCTAACAGCCCATTTTTATAAGCCTGGCTAATATTATAATAAGTTGTATTAAGGTAATTCTTGCACAAGCTCATTTTTTTCTCATATGCTGTTTTAGAAATTCCAAGTGAGTTTAATTCGGTTAGATGCCCGATGAATTTTTTAATAGTTTCTTTTTTCATTTTTCAATGTTTTAAGTTAAGCTGTTACGCCTTTAAAGATATTTAAAAAATAAAGGAGCCTACCCATAATTACTTATAGATAGGCTCCTTTGAAGTGTATTGATTTCAGTAGATTATGCTTCAATACCAAAGCAAAGATATGTTCCTTGTTTTGCACTCTTGGCTGGAGTATATTCAACCTCAAATGCAATAGGTTCTCCCTCAATAATTTGTTTTGTGTACAGACACACAATTTTACCCTTAAAACCGTCTTCTGTATAAAGTTTCTTAGCTAATTCTTTAGCCTTAGCCTTAGTTTCATCGGTTTCAGTAATGATTTGACCAGTAGCTTTGTCAATTAACTGATAAGTAGTCTTATACTTTCTCTTACCCTTTTCGTTCTTAACGTCATTTACCTTATAGGGACGTTCACGAGTATCAGCTACACCTGCTTCGATAGTGATTGAGCAGCCTACACCCGGAGCATTTTTAGTGTGTTTTGCAAGATATTCAAGGCAGAACTCTTTAATGTCTTTATCAGTGATAGCACGACCTAAATCTTTCTTCCAAGATTTATATGCCTGAGTTGCATCACGTTGCACGAAGAAAGGTGCTTGTTCGATTGCTTCTTTTCTTGTAAATCCACATACTTCTACTTTCTTAAAATTCAATACTTGAGTTGTCATAATTCAAAAAATTTTTAAACATTGTTCTTATTAATCATCTTCTATTTTTATATCACAAAGATACTAATTTCTTTGGAGTTCACCAAGTGATAAAGGTGAAAGAATCTTAATAAATATTTAATCTAAATTCCTGAATTATCTATTTTCCTTCCGAAGAAGTGATACAAAGGTACTACTTTTTCTTCATACTACAAAGCCTTAGTTGTTAAAAAGTGTAAATAAAAATTTTTACAAATTTTCAACTGCTTCGTTTTGCGGAAAACAAAATTTGTTCTTATACATCTGAAGCCAAGTAGTTTCGCTTTCTTCTGCGTGAGTGTCAACGATTTTTACATTATCTTTGCAATGTCCACATCTTTCCCAACGAAATATTCCAACATTCCATAGTAATTGAGTAAAACGCAGGTCTGGATGTTTTTCTATTAACTCTAATAGTTTATAGAGAATAGCTTTATTATATAAATATCTACTATTCATAGTTTAAAATGGCAAATATTCAGACAATATAGATTGAACTTGTTTAGCCATCTCTCCAGGAGTCTTTATGCCAAAAGTGGGAAATTCTGTACAGCCATATGCAAAATCATCACATATAATACTCAAACCTTTAATAAAATCATCCGGCAAAGGATTTTTTGCAGTAAGTTGCATCAAAACTTTATAGTGAGTAACGTCTGGTTTTTGCTGTTTAGCTTTCATCGTTAAATAGCAAACCAGTGAAATTACCGCAAATTTATGCTGAACATCAGTGTTTAGATACCCTAAACTAAAATATTTCCCATAAATGTCTTTTAATTCTGCATAACTAGGTCCATATGCTTCCATAAGGTAACTATCCGGCCACATGTTTATTTAATAATGCCACCATTCTTAATAATTTCTTAAATTCCTCAAATCCTCTAAGCAACTCTTTTTTTGATACTGGATAAATTCCTGCCCCGTAATCCGGAACAGTGGAAACCAATAACATATTTGCTTTCATGGTGAAATCATCTACGTTGTAATATTTTTTTATGACTAAACTTAGTAGATAAGAGTAAACTCCCATTTGGCGATAATAATGATACTTTTCAAACGACCCATGAAATTCCGGAATGATGTGTCCAGTAGTTTTCAAATCATTTAAGGTAACTAAGTTATCGTCTGGCTCAATCGTAAAATTATCCAGCTTTGCTTTAAATTTTATAATCGTAGAATATCCATCAGGAAATTGCATTTCGAAATCAATAAGGATTGCTTGCTCATTTAGAGAAATAGGTTTCTCTACAATGTATTCTGGATGTAAGAGACTTTGTATTTCTTTACAGTCCTTTACCGAATTTAAGCACGATTTTAATATCTCTCTATTCTTTGAATCAAGATATATAAGTCCCTTCGAATCTTTGTAATCATGTTCATACAACGCTCGATTTCGCCAATAATTTGTACATTTAGCAAGCAAATCATCTATCTTTTTGTCATCCATTTTGCCCTTATAATAATTAACTTTGTCTGATGCAGCTAATATTTCTTTTTTAGTAGGCATATTTCCATTTGACTTATATAAGACATCAGCCATTAGTCCTGCTTTAGCAGTAGGTCTATCGACCGTATCTACTAATAAAAAATCATTGGGCTGTAGAGTTAAACAATGGACCGCAGAACCAAGTAATAAAGAAGAGGATTCCTTCTTCGGGTTTTCTAGATAAAGCTCAAAACTCCCATCTTGTTCCGGATTAATATAAGATAGTCTAGAATTACTAATGTAATCTTTATATGTATCACTGAAATATACTTCATCAGGAATATCGAGAATTACTAATGTATCAAGTAGTGGAACTATCTTTATTTCACTTAATTTCAATTGAATTCTTTCATAAGACAATAAGCATCAATAATCTCATCCTTTGTAATAGAGAACACTTTAAACATGGGGAAATCAACGGTTCTTTCTGTATGATAAAGTAATGCAGGTAGTCCAGATTTCTGGCATTTCAATACGTTTCTTAAAGAATCATCAACAAATACATCAACTTTTCCTTTAATCATATCAGCTTTGTTGCCATGTTGATAAACCATTTGATAGATTGGAGCTTTAGGGAATCCATTTATATCTAGCCATTTCTGCGTCCAAGCCTTGTTATTGACTCGTTTAGTGCAGTATAATGTAGGAACAAAATCAGGAACATTAATAACTTTCAGATTTAACCAAAAATCTCTATCCTTACTAAGAATGCGTTGTACATTTTTAGTAATAATATGGTCTTCCAGCATTTGGGGATTATGTTTAGTATCAAAGTATTCACAATAAGCTCCCCAAAAATCAGCCAAACAATCATCAATATCTAACCCTATTCTAAAGTTTCTCATATCTAATTTTTTTATTCATTTTTATAAACTATCAATATCTTCAGGAATACCAACGATAACATCAAGATTAGATAGTTGTTCTACAAAATCTTCCCAGTCTGCAGAAACTTCTAAATCCCATAAACTCGTATATTCTTCAATTACTTTATCTTTGGCTGAAGAAAGTGAACGAGCCTGATATTTATCGACCCAAATTTCGCCACTACTGTTGCAAAAAGGAACTATATAAGTATTCATTTATTTTTTACTAACTCAACAAGTAATTACTTTGTGTAATTAAGTTCGTTACTAATTACTACACTTTCATTGTAAAAATTAAACCCTTTAGGAGTTCCAAAATTTTCAAACGCAAAAGTCACATTCTGGTCTCCTACATGAAGGGTTTCATCTCCTACATTGTGGTCATAGAATACTTCTACAACAATGCCGTAAATATTAGTATCCTTACCTTTATGGGCGAGGATAACATAATGACAAGTGTCGTTTTTGTATACCAACAAACAAGGATAAGGAAGGTCTTCTGCAGAATTAATAACAAGTTTAGGCTGACGCCGTACTCCACTTACAATCATAGATTTATTGTTTTAATAGGATTAAGATTAAATGAGCTTGGGGTTATCTGAACTTTATCTTTAGTAAGAATAATATTTTTACTAAGAGATTCAGCGGGATAAAGCCATGTTTTAATTTTTGACGTTTGTAGAGCATCAATAAAATGAGCTCCAAAAGCAACATTTTTAATATTGAGCCTCTCTATTTCATTTTCAAGATACTCAAATACTCCTTCCTGTACTCCTTGAGTACTTCTTCCGGAAGGCATAAGAGGTAAAAGAACATGATAAAGGATTTGGTCTCCGTACAATTTCCACTCATTTATAAAAGCATTCACAGAAGCTTTATCAGAAATTATATGGTGAATATTTACATTGGTATTCCCAAAACAAATAAGCTTATTGATAGCTTTAACCGCATACTTATATAGTTTCTTATTACCCATACTCACAGCAACTCCTCCAACATAATTTCTAGTATGTTCCAAGATTTGCTCAGATAATTCTGAATCTTTAGCAATAGAAATTCCATTGGTTGTATAATTGGGAACGACTCCGGTGTTGAATACCGTTTCTAAAAATTCACAAAACTCAGGATGAATAGTAGGTTCTCCAGTGGAACCAATAGCTATTTGAAACGGCTTTTCAGTGAGAGTAATTTTGACTTTATCATCATTTTTATATTCCTTAAATTCACTCATCCACTTTTCCCAAGTTTCACAAATATTCGGATAATTAATTCCATTACCTGAAGCACTCACATAACAAAAAGGACATTCAGCATTACATAAAGTATTTATCCCAACATCGTAAAATTCTGCCTTGTCTGGTTCCAATTCTTTAGCTACTCCTTCACCAAGTCTAATTGTTTTAAGATTAAACCAAATAGCATTGTAGTTGTTGCTGGGGAAACAACGTCTTTTCACACCCCAATCTTTAAAATCTTTCATTTTTATAACTTATTTTTCTCATTATCAGGAAGTTTATCCCATTCATCCCAATCAATTAATTTAATAACTTTCTTAGTTTCGGGGTCTACTTTACAAGGGCAAGAGCACTCTTTAATATCTAGATTGTCTATCATCCAACTAATAGTAGCACATCTGCGATGGTCGATATCCACCCAAAGAAATGTTTCTAATTCTTCAATAGAATCAGGAAATCGTAGAGAGTATATTTCTTTAGTAAACAAATGTCTTTTGTTACAGGGAATATAAGACCTAGCTTCCTCATACATTTGGTCGAATGTCATAATATTAAGTTCTCCACCCATTCCAGATGAAGAATCATACTTTTCTTTTTCTTCCTCAGTGAGATTGTCCCATTCTTTCCAATCGCCTGTAAAGTAATTTTTGTCTCCTATTGTCTTAAGAAGTTCTGCAAGGGTTGTGGCAGGCATCGATTGGCTCGCTACAACGAATAATTCCGAACTCGAATTTGTAATAAGGTCGGAAACTGATTGAGTTCTAATTACTAATCGCATCTTATTAATTCAAATGTATTTTTATCCAGTTTATTTTCTAATATAGCACGTACACCATCCTCAAAAAATTCCCAAGAATCAATACCATAGGGCAAAGATAAGTACACAGTATGGGATTCCATGTTGACTACTGGATACAAATCTGCATCATCTTCTGGGAAATAATTTTTTAATAAATCAAAAACAGTGTTCAGTGCGGACTGTTCGCCGCTAGTAATTTCTAGAAACACCTCTGAGGAACTGTTAGTAATAATATCAGATATAGATTGTATGTGCAACTTCATCAATGTCTATATTCACTTGCAAGAGAACAACTACGTGCCTCTTCGGTTACTTCACAAGCATCTACAAAATGGTCTTCGATGTCCACAACATAGAATCCTTCAACTTTATCAATGATTGGCATAATATATACATCAACAAATTCATTCCATTCTTCAACTGAAGAAGTCCAAGAATCGAAGGGTTCTATTCCAAGAAAATTACAAATTAAATCACCGTCGTACCACTTGCTACGAATAGTTTCTTCCGTAATAGCGTATATATCAACACATCCATTAGTAGGAAGACTTTCGAAATATTTTGCATCGTCTTCTCTCATAACAAAAGCTTCAGAAGAAGAATTGGTAATCAAGTCGGCAATACTTTGAATTCTAGTTATGAATTTCATTTTCTTCAATAACGTTAAATTTTTCTTTTATTTTATCAATAGTGTTCTGTGAATTTGTATATACAAATACACACTTTTTTAAGTCACTAAGAAGAGAATCAAATCCAAGAGAAAATCCCTCAGGCGTAGCCCATTGTTTTTTCTTACATTTTCTCTTATAGAGCTCCAGTTCTTCCTCAAAAGAAACAACTTTAATTCCAGGATATAGGTTTTCTGAGATTATAAATCTCGATGGTTTTACCACTAATTGTATCATCCGTTGTATTCTGCTTCTCCATAAAACATATGTCCTATTTGATTTAAAGCTTCAGCAGCTTTTATGTGTTTGTCTAAAAGCATCTTTGGAGTTACTGTAAACAATTTTTCATCTTGTCTATAACAAAATTCTTCGTATGATTCAGAAGAAATTTTCTCCAATTTTTCCATGAGAGTTGTTTGAACTATGTTTTTATCGTCAAATACTCCAAACTTTTGAATAGCTTCCACCAATTCACGACATTCCGAAGAGGAACAGTTAGAATAGATATAATTAAGATATTCGTCACGTGTATAATCACTACTGTACGAAATATCGAAAAAGTCATCGAATGAAGCAGTAGGCGAAGAAATTCTCAATACACTAGTAATAGCATTCTTCAAAATACTTAATGCGTCATTAGTAAGCCTTAAATATACTTCAGTGGAACTATTAGTAATTACATCAGATGTAGATTGAATAAATATTTTCATAAATTTTTAACCTAAGTGATATCGAGAAATATTGTCATAATCAAGGCTGCTGATAAATTCCATTAACCAGTATGGAATAGAATTATCATCTGCAGACCAAATAAGTAGGTCTCCTTTTCTGCACTTGATTCTAGAATCAATCCTTTCATCTTCAGAAGCTATTTCAAATTCTAAAATCTCGTCTAAATCTAGATTTGCTGCTTTAGCTACATTTTGAATTAATTCAATAATTTCTTGATTTTTAGATTTTAAGTTTCTAGCAATAAATACTTCAGAAGAACTATTGGTTATTATGTCTGATGCTGACTGCATCATCAATTTTACTATCATCATTCAGTAGTGTTTCAAGATTCTTTATTTCATTTTCGTGATAACAGATTTCTGTTAATAAATCTTCAATTATACTTCTATGAGATTCAATCTGATTCTCTATTGTTTCTCGTTGTTCTTTTGTCATAATAATAAAAAAGGCAACTAATCACTTAGTCGCCTTTATTAGATTGTAAAAAAATTCTTTTGTCATAATAACATATTCTCCAATAGAACCCATATTAACCTCCTTATTTACTTGATAATTGTGGAAAATAACAAGAGGTCTATCCTTGCGAGGGCAATTAGGAATAATGTCTTGGTAAGAGGGTTTATTCTTAGTACACTTACATTGCACGTAGAACGGAAGAGTGTTTGGAATTGTTTCTGCTATATCAATTTTATCAGCATCTAGATTTTTTGACTCTGAGCGCGAAGATTTCAGCCCTTCAAATCCCAGTGCCGTCAATTCTTTAATAATCTTCAATTCGTAGTTATTACCCTTTCTCTTTGCATACGCTCCGGTATGCTTCTTCTTTGGTTTCTGTTCCTCTCCTTGTTTTTCTGCCATATTCGTTTACCGCATCCTGAATTAGTTTAATTGTCTTATCTCTTCCATATTTCTTATGATAATCTGAAATATCCTTTGCTTCATATTTGCGAGGTATCCAAAAACAAGGAATGTCGAATTGTTTTCTAATTTTATTCATATTAGATAATCCGGCTAAATCATTGTCGTATAACACACAAATATAATCAAATGACCCTTTCAATTTCTCAAACAGAACGTCAGGAATAAATAAGTTTTCAGAGTTTGGGGCAATAGCAGGTAGTCCACACGAGTACAAAGTCATTACGTCTTTAAGAGATTTGGTTATAACCAACACTTTTCCTTTTTTAGGGAGTTGGTCTAATCCTTGAATCATCTTTGCAGACCAATTAGAAAGGAATCTGTATGACTTGCGCTTAGGAAAATAAATTCTCCATAACTCCAGTCCGTCCTTTTTACCTTTATAGTAACCATAAATGGGACTTTGCTCGCTGGACGAAGCAAAATAATTTCCGTTTAAAAAAACAGATTTACAGGAGTAAACTCTAAATTTCTTTAGAATATCCTTTGTTATACCATAAGAAGCCCACCAACTGAGTTCTTTTTGAGAAAATTCCTGCATCTCAATTTGAATACTAGCTGGACCAGATTCTTCAAATTTCTTTGGATTTTCATTAATTTTCCCGGGATTTCTTTTAATGTGAGGATTTTTTATTAACCCAAAATCATTAGCTATAATTTTCATAGCCATATGATATGTGCAACTATACTTCCTCATTACAACACTTATAAAATTGCCATAAAAGTCACCTTTGAAATCCTTAAAGATAACGTCACCTGATTTGTTCACATAAAATGAACAAGTCGGGTGGTCATCAGCTCGAAGTGGTGATTTGAATAACCCTTTTTTGACGGGAATACCCAAATAGTATTCCATATAAGTCTCTTGAGGGTATTTGGATAATAAATAGTCTTTTGTGATGGTTGGTTCAATTTGTATTTCCATGTATAAAAAGATAATTTATTGAACCACAAAGATACCAGTTATTAGCCTCAATTCCAACTAACTTTAGTACTTAATTATTAAGCACTATAAAACGAAATCTTACTTCAAAGAATTAAAATCGATTGCATCAGCTTCTGCGGTTTCATCAGAAGGGGTGTCGTTTGCAGTCTCTTTTTCTTTAGCAGCCATATCAGTAGGTTTCTTCTTAAGCATTTCTTCTTTTCTCTTTTCTTCAAAAGGAGAGAAGAACACTTTATCACCTATAAAGTTATCAGAGGGGAAGCACTCTCCTTGTTTGTTCAGAGCAACGAAATAAGGTAAGCACGGAACAAAGTTCCCATCCTTATCTACTTTACCAATTAATTTCAAATTAGTTTCAGTACCGATTTTTGGCTTTAAAATTTTAATAAGTGCATCGCACAGTTCATTAAAACTCTTAAAAGAAACACCTTTCATCTTGCCATATTCTGCAGGGGCAAGTACAGTACCAAGCTGGGCAATAAACGTCATGGTTCTCTCAAAGTTACATGGCATTTCTACCTCATGACCTTCTTTATTCTGACGAGTAGGTCTCTTCAAATCACTTTCTTTAGGGAAGAAAATGCTTTCTTCATAATAACCATCCTTGTTCTCAAAACGGACCTTTAGAATTTCGTAAACTGCATCAGGGTCTTTTTTACCTTGAATACGTTCTACCTTGATATCCTTAAAGGCAACTCTATGAATTTCATAGGGTTTAAGTCTAGGCATTGAAGAAGAAATTGCTTGTGTGTTCGAAAGGTTAAAATTCATTTCCATAATAGATATTTTTATTTTAATGTATAGTCAAATCCAGAAATCTTGTCATTGTCTGTATCATCTACTAACATATCTGCCAATTGTGTATCCAATGGAAGGTCATCAACTGGTTCATCTTCAATATCTATTTTTATCTCTTCTGTTTCTTTAGGGGTTGGGGCAGGCTTGTCTCCTTCTAATATAAATAATCCATCACTAGACGGATGTGGACTTAAGGTAAAAATAGTACCAAATTCCGCAAGCATTTCATTAGCCTTACCCCTACAACTAACTGTTAAGGATTGTGTAAGTTTGTTTCCTCCCTTAGTTCCGAAAGCCTCGTTAGAGCCAATTACCGGAGTGCGAGTTTTGCCTTTTCTTTCATATTTAATTTCTAGTCTATCTTCGGGAGCTACACCAAGAGCATCGGCTGCTTCTTGATTTAAACAATACTTATTATCCTCTAATATTAGAGCTGGACCGGTAACCCTCTCTATTTCAGTTACTGCGGTCTTTTTTCTAGACGTCTTTTGCTTCTTTTCGGCTGTCACAGCCTTATCCTCAACGATTTCCCTGGAAACAGGAGTATACTCACCTGTTTCTGGGTCGAAATCGAATACTAATAGCATTTTAATCCTCATCGCCGTTATATTCTTTAATACGTTTAATAACCATATCTAAATCATTGTCTATAAGCAGTTCATTAAATAATCCCATTGGCGACTTAGCTGTACAAGTTCCATCTGAGTTAGTTTTAAACTTATAGCAAGGTTTATTTTCTTCGTCCTTATCTATTACAGTGAAAAATACATAAGTAAACAAACCTTCTAGGGTAATTACACTATCCAGCATTTTACCCAAGGTTTTGATTTTATAATATGGATTAATTTTATCTCCCATGTTTTCGCTATGAGTAGATACAATAATATACAAATCATCACGGAGATTCATTGCATTTTTCATTACAGAATAAGCATGTTGAGCCATTTCTGTAAATTTTTCATACCCTTTCTCTTTAGCTCTGTCCATGGCTTCAAAAGCCATGAAATATTGGAAGTCATCAATAACAACGTATTTAATCCAAGGCATTTTCGCATTTATAAGTTTCAACATTGTTGCAACGTTGTCTACATTGGTAGTAGTATAGAAATTTCCCAATTCCTCTCTAGTTTTGCCTTGTGCATTTAATGTAGGATATTTTTTCTTAGCTCCAGGTATTCCAGGTCTTTTTCCAGTTGTTGTAATAATAAAAGTTTCTTCTGGATTTAAATTTCTAATGGAAGTAGTCTTTCCAGAACCAGACTCTCCACAAATACAAATCATTTCTGCCATTTTTATAACGTAATTGGAATTCTTATGGGTTTATCTTCTTTTACGTTATCTTTGGGTAATTGCGCAATCTCGCTATCTTCTTCAAGAAGATAGTTGGAAGTAAGATATTTATCATAATCGTATATTTCGTCAGCTCTAGGTAATTCTTTCCATAAGCCACACTTTCCATAGAAAGCAACACCAACTTCTACATCGGCCTCACCATATCTATTTTTTAATACAGTAATACTTCTAAATCTACTTCCTAAAGTACTTATATCATACCCTCTATGAGAATTTAATCTTTCCCTATGAGGATTAAAGATAGAAATAATGATTTCACTATCTTGAGCTGGAGAACCACTATCTTTTATATCTGATAGCTGCATGTTGTCCAATCCAGCTTTTTTTCTATCCATAGATGTAGACTCTCTATTAGCCTGCATAATGACTAAAGGACTTATCTTACACCTATTTCTTAGCGTTACTAAATAAGAAGAAACAGTATCCATTTCTTCTTTTAAATTTCTTCCTTCTGATTTGCGAACTAAACTTAAATGGTCGATAACTACAAGATGCACAAGATTCTCGTTATGCTTTTCATAAGTTATTCTTGTATCTGTTTCAATAAAATCACCTTCTTCTTCTAATTCTTTATAAAGAGTTGCATAAAGTACCTGGGCATTTAAAGCTTTGTCATGTACCGTAATAACATTTTCAACATCGCGTAACCATGGAATACAATCCTTTACTATTTGATAATTTTCGTCAGATAAGCGATAATTTCTCTCTTTAGAAAGTAATTCTTTAGTAGACAATTCTACTCCATAATGCTCAAAGATATACATACATAATAGCTTAGCAAACAATAATTCACTACTCATTTCTAAGCTAAAATACGTAACTTTAAAGTTTCCATCATGAAGATGCTCCATCAAAGGACGATATATGTAAGAATATAAAGCTAGCGATGTTTTACCGCTACCAGTTCCACTGAAAATCAATGTATAAGTATTTTGAGTAACTCCATCGATTATAGATTCCAGTTTAGGTAACCCCATTCTATATCCCCAATTCTTTCCATCTCTACCTAAAGTAATTTGATGAATAAGAGAATTAGTAATCATAAGGAACGAACTGCATTATAATTTATAAGGCTTCCATCTCCGTTCTTTAGTCTTTCTAATTCTTCCCATTTTCTACTAATAACAAACTCACATATATTAAAACAGATGTAGCTAGTGTTCTCGAGCGCCCATTTCAACAGTTCCATAATATGCCTATGCTTCTCTTCATTATAGGAGATGGCCTTACCATAAGCCCGAAACATGTCTTCAATAGAATTATATTTTTTACCCACATTTTTTAATGTGTAAGGTACTCCATTTATAATAGTATTGTCTGGATACGCTTGCCATAGTTCTTCTCCCATTTCGTAAGATGCACGAAAATATGTTTTGAGAAATGCCTTATTAAATTCTACATCCTCAGCATAAAATTTTTCTCCTTTCTTAGGAATTTTATATGATTTGAGAATAACTCCTTTCTCTTGTAGACTAATCAACATCTCTCTAACATCTCCTCGCATTTCCGCAGGAATTGCTAAGAATCTAAAAATGTATTCGGGAAAATATTCCTCATTAGCAAGAAATAATAATTTGATTAAGAACCATTCGTTGGGGGAGATTTGATATTTCTCCATCAACGCTAGCTCATTGTCAATGGTTAAACTTAGTTTTTCCAAACAGTTAAAAATTAAATAAATAAATTATTAATCTCTAACTGCAATTACTTTAATCTCCTTTCGGAGTGTTATCAATTACATACGGTTCTAAGAACTCTTCTTCTAATAAAAGTCTCCTTTTTTCCATTTCTGATATAGAAATGGTTTCACAGGTAAGTGCCTTAGCTTGTGAAGACATATTATTATATCTATCCATGAATTTATTAAGAATAATGAGTTCTAACATTCTCTCTGTCGTCATTATTAATGAATTAAGAGTACAAAGATACTAAAAATAATTCACATTTCCAAGTCATTACTAGATTTAGGTAAATTTAACTTGAAATTATTTGGTTGGACCAGTGAACGTTTTAAGAAACTCTATGAGTCCTTTTTCGCATTCACCTGCAGTGGGGTACACTATACGTCCATCAAAAGCTTGGTATCCACATTCTACGCTCCAAGTCCATCCCCATAAACATGTACTTCCCTGGAGTTGAACTGCGTAACTCATAGAAATGTCATACTGCTTGGCAGCTTCCTCTAATGTCATAATTAAAATCTAAATATCATTTTACGAGGTTTGGATTTAACTTCTCTGAATTCCTCGTGTTTTAATACATGCATTAATTGCTCTTCATCTATGGTAAAATACTTTTTATCAGCGTTTGACTTCTGAAACCATTCTTCTTCAACGGTTCCTCTTAAAACAAGAGTAAAAATTTCAGCAACCTTGTTCGGAGAGAATCTAATAACCCTACCGATTCTTTGAGTTTTCTCAGTTTTAGAACTAGTGTTACTTAATATAATAGCAAGATTAAGACCTTGAACATCAACTCCTTCATTAAGAGCCTTAGAAGTATTAAGTACTCCGACCTTCATAGGAATAAAATCCTCTAAAGTCATAGCATTTTTTTTCTTTGTTTGTTTAGAATGAAGTACTCCACCATATTTTATTTTCTCTGCTACTTCAATAGTCGGAGAAAATGTTATTGCTTTACTGTCTCTCCGATAATCTAGAATTAGGTTTGCAATTTCAATTTTTTTAGGATGTGTATATATAAAGGATTTTCTCTTCTGCATGGTTCTCATAAAACCCATAGCATGTAAAGTAATTTCTTTTAATAACTGAGACTTAGTAACTTGGTCATTTCCCGTATATAATAAGTCTCTGTAGGCCATTCTTTTCCTAAAACCATCCTTCCCAACTAATTTCATGCATAAATCAAAATTATAATTGAAATATGCAAAGTGTTCATTAAATTCCTTGTTTAAGGTATTATACTCTGTAAGGTCCACGTCAAGATATACTTTATATTCTTTATATGGAGCTAACCATCCATTTTGAGTAGCTTCTTCAATCGAAATCCTATCTATGACTGGACAATATTGCTCTATCGTAGTGTGTTTTTCATCCAATCTTTCCATAGTAGCAGTTAATCCCAAAATTAACTTATATTTAACCATTTCGAATACTTTATGGAATAAATCTGACGCCATTCTATGGATTTCATCAATCACTAATATATCACATTTCCATTCATGTTTTACTACAGTATTTATAATTACTACTTCTGCATTCATGAAAATTCCTGCACTCACCAGGGCTTTGACCCATTGGTCTTTAAGAGTTTCAGTAGGAACTACGACTAATACCCTAAAACCTGAGTATTTCTTTAGAACACTTTGGACACACTTGATAGCAGTAGTAGTTTTTCCAACTCCAGTCGCATATTCAAGTGTACCCCTACATTTATTATCAATCCACCTAATTCTTCCCAATTCTTGTCTCTCGTCACGAGTAGGCGGGGAGAATAAATCCATTCAGTTAATAATATAGAATAATCCTACATAATTATCTATTGGAATAGCACTAAGTTTATGAAGATTTAAATAAAGGTATGTAATAAAATTATAGAGTATATCCATGATATTCTGCAACTTTTTCGATTTGTCGCATTCTAGTCTCCCATTGGCTAATATGATATTTAACATCTGCTTCAAGAGCAAACAGAATTCTATTTCTCAACGTCAATAATTGCTCCGTTGTTAAATCAGAATATTTTTTACTCTTTAAATTAACCATAGAACGTAATGCACTGTACGACAAACCTTTGGGGTTAGCCTTCAAAGTCATGGATTGCTTAAGATTTAGACGTTCTTTCACAACTTCAATTCTGTCTCGAACTTGTCCAGTAACTTCATCCTTTTCCATCAAGTCTTTCATTTCTTGAGGGGAAAACCATACTCCTTGTTTAAGAATAAACGTAAGAGTAATGTGTTGCTTATTGAATTTACCGAGTGTGTCTAAACATCCATCTATTACTAAATCAATTGGAAGATTACTAAATTCTTCTGGAATTCCGTTTGTTACAAGAGATATAGGACATGTTCTCAACGCTTCTTTAGTGAGGGTTTCTCGATTTGCGTCAAGAATTCCATTAAGAGCAGAAAGGTATAAATATCTCGGATAAGGTTTTCTATCTTCAGAACCTTTCTCTAAGTAACGTAAATATAATTCCGCGTTACATCTTTCTCTTTGGTCTTTAATAATGTCCAATAGAACATATCTTCCCGGATGTGCTTGGTCTTTGTTTCTCAACATAGAAATACAATGGTTATAAAATTCTCTCAGTTGCTCTTCTGAACAATCAATTAAACGATATTCCTCTTGTACTTTTTCTCCATTTACTTCAGATTTTGCACCTTTCCAAACAAATGCTTTAATGTTGTTATCTTTAGCATTTAATGCGTCTTCCAATTTTTCTCTAACTGTCATAACTTTTATAAACTTTTACTATTTTCTCAATTAATCATCATCTACTTGTTTTAAAAGTTATCTTTTGCGCTCTGTCTGGTTATAGATATGCACAAAACTCCTTCTCAGCGGGTTTTGCAACAAATTTTATAAATTGAATATTGGAATAATTATACGGAATAAAATTAGTCCCATCATACCACTTATCTATACCAGCTCTAATCTCTTTATACTCTAGATAGCCAATTTCTCCTAGACGTAGTTCTCGATGTTCCCAATTAGGGAACTGAACACACATAAGATACTCTTTACTTTCTAAATCTACAAATACATAAGTAATGTAATTATCAATATCACTACTCTTGGCTACAAGTTTCGCCAGTATCGTTATCATCCTCAATGACGTAGTCTCGAATCAAGTCATCTTCTTCAATATCGTCATCTTCTGTGAGGATACAATAATATTCAATCCATTCCTCCATAATAGAGTTATAGATTTCATCAGCAATTTCATGAAGTTCGTCTTCTGGTACTTCAGGATTTTCTTCCATCGCTGCATCAAGTGAATTGGACCAAGTAGGGATACTGTTAAAGCCCTCATAAGATTGGTACTCTTCTACAGCAGATTCATAGGCTTCTTTCTCTGCATCTTCAGCACTCTCACAAAGAGTGGTATATTGATAGCTTGCTCCACCAAAGCCACCTCCAAGTCCAGAGTATATGTTATACTCTTTTAATTTACTTCTATTAACTGTTTTACATTTTATTGCCATAGTACGTCCTCTTCTCTAACTTTAATGTTCAATTCCTTGCATTTATTATATTGGGCTTGAGTAATTTTATTTGCACAATATGGTATGTCATAATTCACTCTAATCCATCCAAGAGTTTCTAAGGTGTATGTATCAAATTTGAAATATAGATAAGCCATAGTGTCATGCTCCATCCAATCACAAGGATAAACTTTACCATCCCTATCAATCCATCCATTACCATTCCAAGACTTAAGTTTAGGGTCGATAAAAGTATTATTCCAATCGAGTTTCTCGAAAGAGTCAGATTCTATTTCTTCTAAAATAGTGAAAGCATCACTAAAGCACCTTCCGCCAGAGAAATTATAAAGCTCTACAATTTCTCCATTACGATAGTCTTCTATATCTTCATCTGATACTTGCCTCCATCCTATAGTTTTATCTCCTTTGGGAGACACTTTTACAAACAAGCCCATATAATTGCAAGTGTTAAGTAATATAAATACGTCTTCATTTAAATAACCAATAAAGAAGTTTATTTTCTTTCCACGAATCACCCATTTTAGCATCCCCAAATTCAGCAACGTACGGAATCATTACAAACATTCCTACAATCGGAATACATCCTGCTACGAATGTTAGTATTTTAAGAAAATTATTTACGTGAGCTTTTTTATACGTACCACCTGTATAGACATAGATATGGTTATCAAACACATATACCATGCCAACCAATATTAACAATTGAAGAATACTAAGTATTAATGCTATCATTTATCTTTATAGTTTATACACCCATATTTGGCAAAATCGCAGACCTTTTTCTCTATTCCAATAAAACAAGGATATTTTGCGCACTCTTTACAAGTTCTTTCTGGATGTTTATATTTAACTCCGTCTTTGTCTTTATCGTTTTGAAACTTTTTTGCTGGCATGTTCTATTTTTGGTTTATAATTGTTACAATATGCTATTGCAGCATCTAAAGCTTCGTAATAATCAGAATATCCTCCAATAGGTCCACCTTCTTCTGTATGATTTCTAAGCCATTCTGCTCTGGTATTGTTGCCTATATAGACTCCGACACACCAAAACCATTTACCTCCAGACATTTGAGGTAGAACACAAGGTCTCAAACCTTTTTCAGCCAACTCATTTATATTGTTAATCATAATAAAGCCACGATAAAAATAGTCCCCCAAGTAAAAGCAAGAAAAAAGGTAAGAGGAATCCCTAGTTGAAATGTTCCAATAATCATTGCTCCTACAAGAAGACATATATAGTACCTGATTTTGTTCATTTTATTAAAAGTATAGCTAATAATCCAGCACTAACAGTAAACCCTCCAATCGCCCAATTTTTCCACGCTTTTATTCTTTGGTCTTTCTTTTGAATTGTTTTATTGAGAGTAGTTATAGCCTGGTCTTGCATTTCTGCTTGCAACATGCATCTTTTAAGTTGAATAGACTTAATAGAATCAGCCCTTTCAAGATTCTTGTTTATAAGAGCAAGATTTTTGTTTTGGCAATCTAATAAATCTACTTCTTTTAAGAGCTTTTTATGTTCTAAAAATACAAGATTAGTATGTTTTAACTGTTGAGGGGTTATCACTACCAAAGAATCTTTCGTAACTTTCGGATAGATATTTTGTGAAAAACTCAATGTCGTCCCCAATAGGCTGATTAGTAATATTAATAAAATCTTCTTCATATTTTTCTTGATTTATAATAATCTCAAACTTCGTAGTGTCTATAACTGATTTAAGACTATCATTGGTTTTACTAATTAGACTAATATGATTTGTTAAAGAGTCGATGCTATGCACCAACTCTTTATAATCATTATTGGGAAGCTCTTGGTTCTTTCTATAAAACCTATCCATTAGAAACATGGTACTAGTAGTACATATTAATCCTACTAATAAGAACGCTGCCCAATATTCTTTTATCATAATTCGCCTTTTTCGTTTTGCAAGCAACTCCAAGCAACACAAATAGCAAGGTCCTTCAGAACTTCATCAGATGCAGTTACCAAGTACTCATGCACTTTTTTCGCTTCTTCTGGAAGAGATTTATAGATTTCTTTTACTTTCTGTTCGTCTTCCCAATTCATTTTGTCAGCAGAATAGGTTGCTAAATACTTACCCGGATTTGCTTCGAAAAATTTACCTTCTTGATTCAAGATAGATTCTACCACTTCCTGATTGATAACACCTACAGTAGTAGAACGAATAATGTTGAAAGGATTTTCCATAGCCTTTCTCTCAGCTTCAGTCATTCCTATTCCACGTACATATTCGTCTCCCTCTCTACGTACAGCAATTCCTAAACGAAGTTGTTTTACTTCATCATTACCAGCATTATCATCAGTTTCGGAGATTGGCAAACTGATTGCACACATTGTATACTCACGTTTGTTACCTTTAAAATCAACAAAAGTACCTTCTTTAAAAACAATTTTTTTCATAATTAACTTTATTTATTTTTATAAAAATCAAGAATTGCATTTTCTTTACGTAACCAAGAGGCTTGTTCACAAGCCATGTCAAGGATAGTTCTACTAATGGATTCCTCCTCCACTTGTTCCTTAACTAAAGAACCGGTTTCTGTGTCTTCAGACATGAACCATTGGAATGTAGCATAGTCGCCTTCTTCAAAAACATGTTTTACGATGCTGTTGATTCGCATGGTAGTTTCAATCTCTCTATCCACCGTAGCTCTGAAAGGTTCTTCCCTATCCTTAATAGTTACATTAGTTGCTGGAATTTCTGGATACTCAAATTCGGCATCATTATAGGTTAAATACCAATAAATCCAATCATGATGCTTCTTTTCTTCTTCAGCTCTTCCTTCAAAATATTCTCCCAATTTAGTTAATCCTTGAGTGTCGAACCAATTGGCAAATGTTTTATACATATTATAATTACTCAATTCCGCTGCTAACTGAGTAACTAACATTTTAATAGTTTTTTCACTTAAAGGACACACTCTTCTACTCTTATCAATTATAAATTCAGTAACCTTCATAGAGGGAGTAGTATTGCCTTCATCTTTTTTTATTTCTTCCTGAATTACATTTTCTACTTTTTCGTTGTTCATCGCATAAAACAAAATTATTATTTTCTAAATAACTAATTGGAGCTGACACCCAAGTAACTGTTTTCATTATCGTAACAGTTTTATCCTTTCTAATTACTTTGCATTCTTTGTATTTCAGAGGTTTGGGAGAAGAATAGAATCGAGACCCTGCAGTCTCAACTCTATCCAGATATATTACATATAAATTTACCTCATAGATAAACTCATCTGCAACAGTCAACTCAACATCCCCAGAACGGTAGCTCGCTTCTCTTATACGTTTTGCCATTCCATGAATATGTTTCAAACATTACATTTTTGTACTGTTTAAGAATTCGTGGAATATCATATAAAGTACTAGAAATGGAAAGGGTTGTTTTTCCACCTTTAGTAAGAGGAATTATATGGAAAATCATTTTACTTACCAAAGGACAAGTATGTTTTGGCTGCGCTGCCCAACGAGTTGTGAATTTAGTTTTATCACGTCTTTTAGCTTGTTTCAATTTAGCCTTTTCGGACGGAGTTTTAGTCCAAATCGAAACATCACGAGGTTTTAGGTTAGGAAGTCTAATTCCTTCAGCAACCATCATTGCATCGTTTGTTACGTCTACCGGCTCTCTTTCTACTTTTTGTTTCTTTACAATCTTCTTCATAATTTTTCACTGTACTTTAATAATTGATACTCCACCTTGATAGCCATTTGTAGCTATCATATATTTTTGTTCTTCATATGTAAATACATACACAGAACTCGCACCCTGAGAGAAAATACATTCACCAGGAATAATGTTCCTATTTTCAGCTGGAACTTTGCTGCAACCCATTACAAGAACTATTCCCAAAATGAGTCCTACAAATAAGAATTTTGTCACAATTCCATATAAAATAATTTGCAAAATAAACTATACTTAGTCATTCCCTCTCTTTCTTGTCTGCTTAAATCACCATAAGCGTTGCAAGCCACAAATACATTCATTATTGGAATTATAGAAATAAGGGATGCAATTATAACTGGACCTAATGTTAGTCTGTCATTGCATTCCCTTCCATATAGAATAGAAGCCCGTATAAAATCACTATTATCCACAAAAATATCATACATGAATAGTTTTACATATTATACACTTGTATATCCCTTTCTCAGAATCAAATAACGAATGTTTAGTTTGACATCCGCATCTAGGACATACCATAAGTTTAGTCGAAATATAGACTTTCTTTGGTTTAGAGTTCTTCATATTTTTTGAATACTTGTTTAATACGTTTCGCTACTATTGAGTTGTATTTAGTATCGTAACGCCTGTTCCAGTCTCCCTTATCGTACATCCATCTTATATGTTTACTGTTTATATAACAGACAGCTACGTGAGGATAACGACTAGAATAGTCTCCAGAGTTTAATATTTCCCCATTTTGTAACATAATTGCGTAATGACTTCCACAAAACATAATATCATTAAAGTCAGAACGTTTATTACGACTTCTGATATCGCGACGGATAGAGAGAGGTGAAACATCTCTTGTAGAATGGTCGTATATGATTAACTTATATTTTATTTTGCGGGCTTCTAATTCTCTAGCAATTAAACTAGCACAATAACAGCATCCCCCTGCATTTATATAATATGCACTATCAAGTTCTTCGCATAGTTTATTAATAGCCTTAACTATTTCATTTCGCATAATTTACTTATATCTTGATAAATCTTTTTAAACTCTTTCATATATTCAGCCATAGAAAGAGCTTTATCTCTATGTTTGACTGAAATTCTATACTGAACTATTTTTTTCATTGCAGTTTCAAGTTGCAATCCATAACCAGCTACTTTAAATTCTTGACGTTCCTCCCCACCTTTTGGTTTAATTGTGTGAAGCAGTTCTAAGTCAAAAAATAAACTACTATCAGAGATGGATTCAAGCTTGAAGTCTTCTTCCTGAATAATCACTTAATTTATTTTTTTTAAAGAAATCAGCAACAAATTTATCTTGTGATTCAGAAAGCTCTTTAACTTCATAAACAGAATTCAAGGTATATATAAGATTTCCTTCTATCTTTTTTATTAGAGAAGTGTGAAAATAATCCCAAAAACCCCTAGGTCCAATAACCTCGGCTATGCCTCCAACTCTGGCACTGATAAGTTTACCACAGGCTACATAACCGGGCTCAATCCCATTAGGATGCCCATCTCTATATCTTGTAGATTCTAGTTTAGTCAAAGTAACATTTTTTCCAATTAATTCTTCTACATTCATTTGTTTCATATTAAAATGGATAAACTAAATCTTGTTTTGCCAACTGGTCATGCAACATTTGTCCAGTAAGCCTAGGCTCGAACGTTACATATTTATCCAAATATCGATTAAGCTCCCGAGCCAAACTAACACAGTCCAAAATACTACAAAAGTTTGGATTCTTTACAGCTCCAGTTATAGCTTTAATATCTAGACTGTTATTTGAATAATTGTACTTAAGTCTAACTTTAATGACTTCGTCAAAAAAGATTTTATATTTTAATACAAAATGCAACACCTGTCCATTTTTCGAATCTGGCAGAACAATAAATTTTTTAATTCTCTTTCTAGTCATAAGTTAGTAAAAAATAAGCCCAACCCACGTAATGGATTACATGGATTGGGCTACAAATAGTTTAAAGAAGTTACTTTTTGGAGTTATTCAGTTTATCGGCGATATCCATTACCATCCGTAAACCTACTGCATCCATTGCATTGTTTCCTCCACCGTTACCACTTAGCATAACGTCTGGAACCCATTTAACTTCAGATTTAGACAAAGCTTCAGCCACACCAACAGTTGTTTTATAGTTCCATTCGGCCTGTTCTTGAGGAGTCAAACCTGCTTGTACTTTAAGTCTATTAGCCTCTGCTTCTGCTCTACCTTCAGCAATAATCTTCTTAGCTTTCTCATTGGCTTCTTTAGCTTGTAATTCTGCCACCTCAAATGCTTGCTGTGCTTTAGTTACCTCAACTGCCTTAATCTTTTCTTGTTCCCACTTAGCAGATTCTGCAGCAGCCTTACCTTCTTCTGTAATTTGAATAGTACGCTGAACAGCTTCTAAAGCTTTAGCCTTCGCAGTTACAATACTCATATCAGCTTCTCTTTGTTTACTAATTTGAGCTTTAGTAGCATTTTCATAGTCAGTATCGGAAATAGCTAATTGGGAAACTTTTAATCCATAAAAAGCAAATGGAGATTCTTCTTGGCGCTTAATTCCATTGGGAGATAATGAATCGGGGATTGCTTCGGCAATCTTTGTAAGTTGTTCTTCTCCAGTTAACGGATTAATAGTTTTGATTGCCGTTACTTTAGTTTTATAAACACCGTGATTCAACTGGTCTGTAATAAGGGCAATCAAGTCAGTTCTCTTTTCGCTTACAGATTCCAAAGAAGACATCAAAGGACCGCATGACATAACAACCTTACTAAGAGTAGGCTTTACTAAATCACGAATAAGTTTTTCTTGACTACCGTAGTGGGTCTGAATTCGTTCTAGATACTTAGTTTCAAGAGGCATTTCAACTCGAACTGAGCCCATCACAAAGCCTTTACCTTTATCATTATAAGTAATAGTCATGGCAGGATTTTCCATCGAGGAATCTATATAAGGATTTCCTTCCTTGTCCTTTTTCAGTTCGTTGAACCATATCTGACTAGTTTTGTCATAAATAGAAACATTTCCAAACTTTTGCCATTGAAACCCACCATCAGTCCAATATTCATAAGTACCAGTAATAGGAATCTGATTTACACCAATTTTACTTTTGTCCATATCTTCCGCAATCATCGAAAACAAGCAATTAACACTACAGCGAAAATGCCGATAATAACACCTAAAAGTTTAAATCTTTTCATTCTTTAAATATTTAAAAGTTAATAAAATTCTGATTAATTATAGTTCTTTGGGTCTGCAATCCAATAATAAAATGGAGTAAGACACCTTGACATAGTAATTTTTCGGTTTGTAAACCTTATTGCTCCAAACAAATGAAGGACTAACATTCCGTAGTATATTGCTAATAGCAACATAATTACAATACAAATAATTCTAAATGCTATCATTTTTGTTATTTAAAGTTTTAGCAATCCATTCTCCAAACTCGTCCTGAATTTTAGCTGCCACATCCGGAGGAAGATGCAAACCGCCTACTCCCGTTAAATGTCCCCAACCTCTAAGAAGAATAATTTTAAACCAATTTTCCTCTATTTTAATCCATACATATTCTTTTTCATATTTAAATTCATAAGGAAAAGGTATAGTAGAATTTCCATTAAGGATAGCTAATATAATTTCCCCTAGACTCCCCAGATAGAGAAATAGAATCTAAATCTTTGTTCCAGGGCTGAATAAAATCAAAAGCCATACTCCCTTCAGAGGTAAATACTTTATAGTACCCAAAGTCTTCAAAGGGACCTTTGTATGCTTCTTTAAAATCCGTATTCTTCTTCATCATCTTCTAGTATTTTAGTTATACCTTGTATGATTGCGTGATGCAAAGCCTCCTCATAATCTCTAAAACTGAAGGGAGAAAATAATCTTTCCCAACAAGGTTTTCCAGGTGTAGATTTCCTTTTGTTATAAATCCATGTTTCTGCTGTAAAATATCCAGTACTCTTGCGAACTCCTACGGACGCTGTAATTCCCAGTTTTGTAAGCCGTAATTGACATTCCATAAGGTAGTACTGTTCATATGAAATTTCCTGTTCAGGAATTCCCCTGTTATCTAGAAATTCAAGAATTTGCGTAATTGATTTTGTGCTCATAAGTCTCAATTAATTTATCAAACGCTGCTACTCTAGCATTGTGTCCAGACTCGGTATCTGGTTCCCACCAATATGCTTTACTTTCTCTATTCTTAGGTGCGTTTAAAAATTTCCGATTAAATTCTGGAAATGTTGCGACAATGTCACGTTCATCGTATTTCACAATTCCTCTCTCAGTTCCAGCCATAGCATGTTCAAGACAAAAGCACATTCCCCAATACTCTGGATGTTCAACAAATAGTTTCTTACCTTGTTTAAGAATTTTAAGTTTTTCTGTATCTGTCATAAACTTTAGAATTAAGTACCCAGACAGGGAATCAAACCCTGACCTCAACATTCGTAGTGTTGTATTCTATTCGTTAAACTATCTGGGGTATAAATTAAGTAACAATAATTTTATCTTCTTCCTTTAGAGATTCTGCAGAGGTGTTATATCCATGTAATTTACCGCATCTAACACACCATATTACTCCATAGGAGTTTTCTCTGGGTTTACATTTGCCTTTCATACAGAATTTAGCAACCTTTTGATAATTTTCTTTATCCATTTAAATTAATATATATAAAAAATCCTCAAGCTTTGAGCTCAAGGATTCTTAAGGGACACCAATCAGGAATTATTATTCTCTCGTAAGGTCTTAACATGTTTTCAATTAATTCGTGCCCTGCCTCCCTACAGAACGCTTTTTCATCGTCATCATTGAACCAATCGCTCGGGTCTGGGTCAGGAACAATTCTACAATGAGGGCATTCCCTACATTGTGTAATCTTTTTTTCAAATTCTACCATAATTGTAAATTATTTGTTTTAAGTACCCCGTACTGGATTCAAACCAGTGACCCGCACATTAGAAGTGTGCTGCTCTATTCAACTGAGCTAACGGGGCAAGTGTAGTTAATTATAACGGGGTAACTACAATCCCTCCGACTACCATATTTCTCATCCTGTAGACTATCAGATGGTGTTTTCCTCACGAAGAACATCTAAACTCGGCATCCCAGCTTATATACCGCGTGAGCTGGCGGTTATACTCCTAACAGCACTCCTATGGAATTACCCAATGGTCTGTTCACTTAGACAACTTCTCTTCAAGTTTATTTAAGTGTTGAATTTCGACTTTCTAACACTCTAAGCGTCAGGGGCTCTGGTTTGAGTATTTTAATATAGCCCCTTGTTAAATATGTGAGGAGCAGCCGTTCTCCCCTTTGTCTGGTTTGGACACTTTAGTATCTACTAGGTTTTTACTCTGCAGGATTTCGAGTGTTTATTCTCCCTTATCGGGATGAACCTACTGTCGCAGGGACCAGCTTCCCTAAACCCCGAACGGCTTTAGTTATTATTTTTCTTCCAAATCCTCCGGACCAACGTAATAAAGACTGCCAGTTACATCCGCAGGGATAAGTAAGACATCATTATCATCCAATCCAGACCAGCCCATATTTCAGTCCAAATATTCAACGATAATATCTTCATCACTATGTCCAACAACTTTAACTTCTCGACCTTCGTACAAGAATATTTTTCCAAGATTGTCCTTAGCAAAAGCATAGGATTCTATACCTTCGTATAAATCCTTCGGAACCATATAGGTTGAATCTGGACATTCATGTCCTTCAATTGATTGGCAAAAAATGCACTCATTCCAACGAGGATGTTCCATAAAATCTTGGATTTCTGGAAAACTAACCATTACGTATACCTTCATATTATCCTTTTTTAATTGAACCTGGTTTCTTATTTGCAGCTTGATAGTCTTTACTTTGTCTGTCCCACCAATCCTGTCTAGCTTTAAGCCTCGCTAATTTCTTTTTGTACTTCATAACCTTATATTAACAATTTAACCATTTAAACTCATCTGCATCGAAATGCCGAGAAAAGCAAGCCTCAAATACAAGTTCCCCAAATTGAGTTGATACATATTCAGCAATCTCTCTGGATTTACAAGCAAACATGCCGACATCGGCACCGGCATCGCCGACCCCATTGTCAGAATAGAAGCGACCGAGACCGGAATAAGCACCATAATGAGCGCGGCCGCCAACGAGAGCAAATTTTTCTCCCTGATAGCTGAAGTATCTGACTATCTTAGAACCTTCGGGTATGGAATCTACACGATAGAATCTTACCCAGGGATACCAAACGTTTCCAGTCAAGAGCTTAAATTTATGTCCCTCATTCAGAGCTTCAAGGATTGTCTGAAGTTTAGCTAAAGCATTTATTGACCCGTTATAGGTAACGTCTCCCAGTTTACGTAACCCAGACATCTTCTAGCGTCTTCATAAGTTTTTACCCTATCCATGACATTATCAGGAATAATTTCTACCTTTTTAGTATCAGGATTGTAAACTGGTTATAACCGTTAGGACATTCAATTTCAATTGTTTGTTTCATATCGATATTACTTAATTAATAATGCTTCTTTATAAATTTCCTTTATAACAGAAAAAATATTGTACTTTGTTTTATATCCTATATATAATGCATATATAATATGTACAATAGGACAAAACATTAATAGTAAAACAAGGATATTGGGCTCCATATTAGCTCTATACACAATATGTGCAGTTAATATGATTATTGATATCCACAACAAGAGTAACACGAAATACATAATATCAAATTTTTATTAAGTTGGGCTATCAGGATTCGAACCTGAACTACAACAGTCAAAGTGTTGTGTGCTAACCATTACACTATAGCCCAATTCACTAAATTAGTGTACTTTTCAGTACACACAAAATTCCATTTTCTAGTGCATCTTCTCTAGTGGGATAAACATTACCGTCACCAATATCGGTCAAGTCTAAGATTCCATTCGGATAGTACGAAATATAATAGGAAAATCCTTGTAATTCCAAATAATCCTCTCTATCTTCATTAAACTCAAACACTGGAGATACAGATATAAAAATAGATTTTGTATCTAACCACCTTAAAACCTCTGATTGCAGCGGAGCAGTGCAAAAGTTAGAGTACATAGCTTTGTTATTCATTCCAATCATAGAACCCTTTAAAGCCATAACTCCACCAGTATCAATATATCCCCACTCACAATACTCGTTAAACCCTTTGGCTTTTAAAAGCCAAGCAGTTTCAAATCGAACGTACCATTTATCTAAGTCCATGTTCACTTATATATTCTTGACTGGCCCTAACAGCTAACTCGTCAGCTCTAGCATTATACTTATCCTCATAATGCCCTTTTACCCAGGCTATTTCAAGGTCTTCAATTAGCTTACGCTTACTTGCTACTACTTTATCCAGTTCAGTAAATAAATCTACATTTTTATTTCTTTTGTTTTTTAAGAATCCAATATGAGAGCCTCCAATGGCATACATAGAATCACTTATAATAACTACATTATCAATAGGAGAAACTATACACCGCAAAGCTAGAATAATTGCCTTCACTTCCATTCTGTTATTGGTAGTATTTTTGTATGCTTTAGAAAACTCAGAAACTATTGTATCAACCCCATCCTCTTCTTTTACAAAAACTACTCCGACTCCGCCTTGTTTTCTTTCAAAACTAAATGCCCCATCGGTATAAATTCTAAGTCTTCTCATTTTCTTTTTCTACCCCTTGTAAAAGGATATATGCCTCTCTTCCAAGGAGGGCTGCAATTTTTAATAAATCATCTTCGTCGTCAATGATTACTATTTTGTCAAGAACATAAGAATTTAAATCCGTGAGAAGAACAGTTCTGCCATGTAATTCAACATACTTATTCTTCCAAAACTCTATTTGAGGTTTGTACTTACGTATACTCCATCTAATAGGAGCTAGCTCTCTATCAGGGTCTATATCTCCAAAGCCGTCAGATTTAAATTGTTGACACACTAATTCTAGTAAAAATCCGAAGTAATATGCTTTAACTACGTCTCCACCAATAAAAGTAAACCATTCCTCATCGTTAGCGTACATTTCATCCACTAACTTAACTTTATAATCATTAGATACATCTAGTGTCATAATAATTTTAATATATGTTTATTCCAGTAATGAGCGATATCAGCGAAAGATATTTTAAATACTTCCTCAAATTTACATATTGGAGTTATCTCAATCTTCAAGTCAATCATCCAACTCCAAACTGAAGCAACTTCATTTGGAGTTATAGGTTTCTCGCACAACCATGTATCATCGAGCAAATAATCGAAAAAGAGTTTATGTTTAGACTCAAAATCTTTAATTTTATTTTCCATATTTCTATTAAAGAGGAGAGCATCGGAATCGAACCGAACTCCTTTCAGAGCGAAGCGGATTAGCAATCCGTCCCTATCACCATCAAGGTTTACTCTCCAAACCATGTTATTTAAGCAATTCAGTTAACTTAGTCAGAATAGCTTGGTTTTGTTCAGCGACATTCATTAATGATTCTTCTTCAGCCAAGGCTGCTTAGGCTTCTTGATGCTTTACCTCAGCCTGATTTTTAGCCTGAGAAATTACTTCATTTAAGCCATCAATAGTTTTCCTAAACACTCCAAGAATGTTGTTAGCCTTTAAGGAAAGTTCCGAAGAAGTCAGAGTTGCTGTTTTACTAAATATTGCCATAATCTTGAATTTAAAAAATTAATAATGTGTATCCGAGGAGGGAATCGAACCCTCAAGTGTCTTTCGACTCTAGAGCCTAAATCTAGCGCGTCTACCAATTCCGCCACCCGGACATAAAGAAACCGACGGACCTTTTCGTTTAGAGGTTATACGGGACGTCTAACTCCGCATAACATAATATTCAATGGAAGAATTTTGGGGATTCAGTCCGCCGGTGTATATTTTAGGTTGGACCTTAATAAGTCCTGATACAATTTGTGGTTACAATAAATATGTAAATAAGCAATATACACATATCTATCTTCAACAATTTGAGGATACCTTTGCTGAAACTTATACACAGAATCAGAATTTCCGTTTACAAATTCAATATGGTATCTTGCAACTGAATTATGTACAAAGGTACTATTTTTTTCTGATTGTACCAATGTAAGGATTATAAAAAATGTTAAAATAGACTTAAATATAAAACTTCTCATGTGTCTTTTTTGTTGGGAAGTCTATTTTCGATAACAGCAAGAAAATAAGGACTAATCCAATTGTTGGGATTTACATCTGAAAAAACTCTTACGAAATTATCAAAGACTTCATCCTCATAAAAAACACAATCTACCTTATTTAGTTCAATAATAAAATCCTTTACAGACCTTTCGTCAGGAAGGCTGTCTACTATTTCATCTAACAAGGAATCTATTCTATATTTAGTAACAAATAACAAAATTAAAAAAACTAAAGCTCTAATAGCAATACAAGCTAAAATTATAAGTATAATACATTTTATCATAATCGCATTAATGTTTCGTAGGCTTCGTTAATTTTTCTAATCATTTTGTTGTCTCCAGCTTTATCTGGATGATAAATGATTACCATTTTTCTATATGCCTTTTTAATAAGCGTTTCATCCTTAGTAGGTTGAATGCCAAGAACTTTGAATTCTTCTAGATAAAGTCCTTCTTCCTTATATTCAGAAGAATTTGTATGAGTTTGCCAGTGTTTACATTTTTCTTTCCAATGTTCCTCCCAAATAATTTTTTCTCTGGGACATTTAACAAAAATATAATTCAATTCAAATTCGAGAAGCCTAAAACTTATATATATTCCTGAACAAACGCTAAACATAAAACAAATCTTAACTCTACTCCAAATAGACCTCATATCTTTATATGAGTAATCCCAATATTGTTGAGACTCTAAAGCAACCCTTACAACAGATTCGAGTTTATCCCAGACCTCAACACCTTTGCCTATAAAAAGTGAAAGTAAAGATTTAATAGCCGGATACGTAGATAAGTTCAATTCTTTCAACATAAGAAATACAAAGATATACAAATGATCGTAAGTAGTGTGTAAATCAAAATTCACCTTGATGAGAGAATATTTATTATCTTTTCCGGTATAGTACTTTTCTATAGCTTCTTTAGTAAAGAAAAACTGTTCCTGTTTAATATTAAACTTACGACACGCATATATAAATGCACTATCCCTGTCAGTAAGATAATTTCTAACGTTATGTGGGTCTAGGTTCGCATCCTTTAATGTCTTTTTGTTCACAAATCTTTTCACGTTAACAATAATATCTTTTATAAATCCCATACATTATCAGTTTTAGTTCAAGTGGGCCCGGAGAGGGTTGAACTCTCATGTGACCAATTACGGTTTCTACTGGTTATGAGCCAGAGCCGATACGAGCCCAATAAAAAAGGCAGTTGTTACACTGCCTTCTATTTGTATTATTCTACATCAGACTCCTCTTCAACCTCCAAAACATCAAACTCTAAGCCACAAACATTTTCCAGCTCCTTAGGCATACTCAATCTATCCTCAGGAAACCATACATTGTAAGTTTCGAGTGCTATTTTCCAGTCAATAAGGGCATCACGAAGAGTACTTTTCAAGGCATGAATCTTTTCGCAAAATTCTCTCGGATTGAAATCTCTATCGACTGGGGATAAAGAAGTAGTATTATTAATTGACAAATCCATTAGGTTAGTCAACTGATTCATCAGAGATAAAGC
>ERZ1027042.24-NODE-24-length-102738-cov-12.396541_pt1 | contig 102738 bp, 97 predicted proteins | sample MGYA00519435_ERZ1027042 | MGnify/ENA primary metagenome ERZ1027042 (study PRJEB26926, sample SAMN06164586) | human gut metagenome | biome: ENVO:00009003; feature: ENVO:2100002; material: ENVO:00002003 | host: Homo sapiens | place: USA | collected 2012 ...
GTTTCTATTTTGATTCAAGTTTGCGAACGAGCATCGCGAGTTTCGCAATTACCTAATCTATTCCTCAATATCCCGAAGCATATTTTTCAGTTTTACCATCTTGTCACGATACTCTGCCGCCGCCTCAAAATTGAGTTCTGCGGCAGCTTTCTTCATCTTCTTCTGGATGTCCCCGATCAGTTTTTCTAATTCCCTGCGGCTCATGGATTCCGGATCTTTATCAAATTCCATCTCCTCTGCTGCCACTTTTTTGGAGATTGCAATCAGATCACGCACAGATTTCTGGATGGTCTTCGGTGTGATTCCATGTTCCTCATTGTATGCCTGCTGAAGCTTGCGGCGGCGCTCCGTCTCATCAATGGCCACACGCATGGAATCCGTGATCTTATCCGCATACATGATTACATGTCCCTCACTGTTTCTTGCCGCACGTCCGATGGTCTGGATCAGTGAAGTCTCGGAACGAAGGAATCCTTCCTTATCCGCATCCAGAATCGCCACAAGCGTAATCTCCGGAATATCCAGTCCCTCCCGCAGCAGGTTGATACCGACAAGTACATCAAACACGTCCAGACGCAGGTCACGGATAATCTCTGCACGCTCTAAGGTATCAATATCCGAGTGCAGATATTTTACGCGGATGCCAAGTTCGCTCATATACTGTGTCAGATCCTCCGCCATACGCTTGGTCAGTGTCGTGATCAGCACTTTATGGTGATTTTTCGTCTCTTTGTTAACTTCCCCGATCAGATCATCGATCTGCCCCTCAACCGGTCGCACGGAAATCTCCGGGTCCAGAAGTCCGGTCGGACGGATAATCTGCTCCACACGCAGCAATTCATGCTCGTTCTCATAGACATTCGGCGTAGCTGATACAAACAGCATCTGATCAATCTTGCTCTCAAACTCTTCAAAATTAAGCGGGCGGTTATCGAGTGCGGACGGCAGACGGAATCCATAGTCCACCAGTGTCTGCTTCCGTGAGCGATCCCCTGCATACATTCCACGCACCTGTGGAATCGTAATGTGGGACTCATCCACAATAATCAGAAAGTCGTCCGGAAAATAATCCATCAGTGTCTCCGGCATTTCTCCCTCGGCACGTCCTGCCAGATGGCGGGAATAGTTTTCGATGCCGCTGCAAAATCCGGTTTCCTTCATCATTTCAATATCAAAATTCGTGCGCTCCGCGATACGCTGCGCTTCCAGCAGCTTATCCTCCCCCTTAAAATACCTGACCCTCTCTTCCAGTTCTGCCTCGATACGGTCACACGCTGCGTTCATTTTTTCCTGTGGCACCACATAATGGGACGCCGGAAACACAGCCGCATGCTTTAATATACATTTGATCTCTCCGGTAAGCACATCCACCTCCGTAATCCGGTCGATCTCATCTCCGAAAAACTCCACACGGATCGCCGTGTCGGTATTATTCGCCGGAAAAATCTCCAGTACATCGCCATGCACCCGGAACGTACCACGCTTAAAATCCATCTCGTTGCGCGTGTACTGCATGTCAATGAGTCCCTTGATCACATCATCACGGTCAATCTCCATTCCGGGACGCAGGGAAACCATCATGTTCATATAGTCATCCGGACTACCAATGCCATAGATACAGGATACGGATGCTACGATAATGACATCTTTTCGCTCCGCCAGCGCTGCCGTGGCAGAAAGGCGCAGCTTATCAATCTCATCATTTACCGCGGAATCCTTCGCTATATAAGTGTCCGACTGCGGCACATACGCTTCCGGCTGATAATAATCATAGTAGGAGACAAAATACTCAACGGCATTCTCCGGGAAAAATTCTTTCATTTCTCCGTACAGCTGCCCCGCCAGTGTCTTGTTGTGGGAAATAATCAGCGTCGGCTTATTCAGCGCCTGAATGACATTTGCCATCGTAAAGGTCTTTCCCGAACCGGTCACACCCAGCAGTGTTTCAAACTGGTTGCCTTCTTTGAATCCTTTGACTAATTTTTCAATTGCCTGCGGCTGGTCACCGGTTGGCTCATATGGGGCATGTAATTTGAACTCCATAATGCCCTCTCCCTTCTCAAATTTATCGTAAAATTAACTTTATTCCATGAAAAAAAGATAAAATCCATATCTTTATAGTCTGCACATATATGCTAATTTTACTACAAAGATCTGACTTTGTCTATCTTAATCAGAACATTTGTTCTCATCTTTCTTTTTGCCTGTAAAGTGTGTATGATAACAGCAAATACATGTCACAAAAGATAAGGAGATTTTGTATGAAAAGAAGAAAAGAATTTCACTTATTTCCCCTTGGAATATTGTTATTTGCCCTGACATTAACCATAGTTTCAGGCCGGATTGATATCCATGCGGCAGATCTGAATACAGAACTGCCCGCAAATGACTCCACGGAAATTTCTTCCGAAATTCCAACGGAAACACCGGAGGCTCCTTCCACGGAAGATCCCAAACCGGTATTGCAGGGACTTATCCATGATAAAAACGGACATTTCTATTTTTATCAGAATGGAAAAAAGCTGAAAAACCGGTGGAAAAAGGTTGGCAAAAACAAATACTATTTCGGGAAAAACGGACAGGCAGTTACCGGGAAAAAGAATATTTCCCATTACTTATGTTACTTTAATAAAAAAGGGGTTCTGACACGGAAAATCGATAAAAACAAAAAGATGGTTGCCCTCACTTACGACGACGGACCATCGGTTTATACCCCAACTATTTTAAAAACCCTGAAGAAAAATGATTCCGTTGCCACATTTTTTGTCGTGGGCAGCCGCGTACCGGCTTACTCTAAAACCGTACAGAAGGCTTATGACAACGGGTGTCAGATTGGCAATCACACTTATGATCACAAAATTCTGACCCGGATTGGGAAAAAGGAAGTTCAAAAACAGGTTTCCAAAACCAATCGTGCCGTCAAAAAAGTAATCGGTATAAATCCGGTTGTAATGCGCCCACCGGGAGGTGCCACCAGTTCCAACATCAAATCATGGGTGGGAATGCCTTCCATCATCTGGTCCATCGATACCTTAGACTGGAAAACGCGGGATTCCGCAAGTACCCAGAAAGCCGTATTGAACCATGTAAAGGATGGAGATATCGTACTGATGCACGATCTGTATAAAGCGACCGCCACTGCCTCCCAGACAATCATTCCGGAACTTACCAGACGCGGATATCAGCTTGTCACAGTCAGTGAACTTGCAGAATGTCGTGGTGACATGAAGCAGACCGGAACTTATTTTAAATTTCCAAAGGAACAAAAATAGTACCCGTGCATACACGATTTCAAAAAAACGTGGAAACCATTCTGGTCTCCACGTTTTTTATCGTTTCAATTTTATACAACCTTGCGTCCACAGCACTGCTTATATTTCTTACCGCTGCCGCATGGACACGGATCATTTGGATATACCTTGGCGTGTTCACGCTTCTTCGGTGCCTTTGCCGCACTCTCATCCTTATTGGTTCCGGTTACTTTTGCGACCTGCTCACGCTCTACCTTCTGCTCTACCTGTACATGATAGAGAAGACGGATGGTATCCTCCTGAATACCCGCGATCATTTCATCGAACATATCAAATCCGGCCATCTTATACTCAACCAGCGGATCTCTCTGTCCGTATGCCTGTAATCCGATACCCTGACGGAGCTGATCCATATCGTCGATATGATCCATCCACTTGCGGTCGATCACCTTCAGCAATACGACACGCTCCAGCTCACGGAACTGCTCGATCTCCGGGAATTCGGTCTCTTTTGCTTCATATAAAAGCACTGCCTGTTCTTTCAGATGCTGCTTTAATTCTTTGACATCCTTGATATCTTCGATATTTTCCTCTGTAACAGGTTCAAGAGGAATCACCGGCAGAAGAATTTCATTTAATTCATTTAAATTCCACTCTTCGCGCGGAATCTCATTCGAAATACAGGTATCGACTGATTTCTCCACCTGTTCCTGAATCATCTTAAAGATCGCATCACGCATGCTGTCTCCATTTAATACAGACATACGCTCTTTGTAAATGATCTCTCTCTGATCGTTGTTTACCTGATCATACTCTAACAGATTCTTACGAATACCATAGTTGTTGTACTCGATCTTTTCCTGTGCCTTCTCGATGGCAGAAGTAAGCATCTTGTGCTGGATCTGCTCACCTTCCGGAACACCAAGTGCGTTAAATACTGACATCAGACGCTCGGAACCGAACAGTCTCATCAGATCATCTTCCAAGGAAATAAAGAACTGGGATTCACCCGGATCTCCCTGACGTCCGGCACGACCACGCAGCTGGTTATCGATACGGCGGGATTCATGACGCTCGGTACCGATGATCTTTAAACCTCCGGCTTCACGTGCATCCTCATCCAGCTTGATATCGGTACCACGGCCAGCCATGTTGGTAGCGATGGTAACCGCTCCGTGCTGACCTGCCTGTGCGACGATCTCTGCCTCCTGCTCATGGAATTTTGCATTCAATACGGTATGCGGAATTCCCTCACGCTTTAACATTCCGCTGATCAGCTCGGAAGTCTCAATCGTGATGGTACCAACCAGAACCGGCTGTCCCTTCTCATGTGCTTCCTTGACTTCCTCAACAACTGCTTTGAATTTTTCTTTCTTCGTCTTATATACCGCATCCTGATGATCGATACGTGCAATCGGACGGTTGGTAGGAATCTCAATAACGTCCATGCCGTAAATATCACGGAACTCTTTTTCCTCCGTCAGAGCCGTACCGGTCATTCCGGCTTTCTTCTCAAATTTATTGAAGAAGTTCTGGAAGGTAATGGTTGCAAGTGTCTTGCTCTCTCTCTTAACCTTTACATGCTCCTTTGCCTCAATCGCCTGATGCAGACCATCGGAATAACGACGGCCCGGCATGATACGTCCGGTAAACTCGTCAACGATCATAACCTGATCCTCTTTTACCACGTAATCCTGATCGCGGAACATCAGATAATGTGCACGGAGCGCGAGGATCACATTGTGCTGGATCTCCAGGTTCTCCGGATCTGCCAGGTTATCAATATGGAAGAATTTCTCAACCTTTTCCACACCCTGCTGTGTCAGATTCACCAGTTTGTCCTTTTCATTTACGATAAAGTCTCCGGTTTCTTCCTGCTCAATTCCCATGATGGCATCCATCTTGGAATACTCCGGTACATCCTCACCACGTGTCAGCTGCTGCGCTAAAATATCACACGCTTCATATAATTTGGTGGACTTGCCACTCTGACCGGAAATAATAAGAGGTGTACGTGCCTCATCAATCAATACGGAATCGACCTCATCGATGATCGCATAGTGCAGACCTCTTTGTACCAGCTGCTCCTTGTAGATGACCATGTTGTCACGCAGGTAATCAAATCCAAGTTCGTTATTTGTAATATATGTAATATCGCAATTGTAAGCGTCGCGGCGCTCATCGTTGCTCATATCATTCAATACAACGCCAACGGTCAGTCCGAGGAATTCATGTACTTTTCCCATCCACTCGGAATCTCGTTTTGCCAGATAATCATTGACGGTGACGATATATACCCCTTTGCCCTCCAGCGCATTCAGATAAGCCGGAAGTGTAGATACCAGTGTCTTACCTTCACCTGTCTTCATCTCTGCAATACGTCCCTGATGCAGGATAATACCACCGATAATCTGTACTCTGTAATGCTCCATGCCAAGCACACGGCTTGCTGCCTCACGTACGGTCGCATACGCTTCCGGAAGCAGATCGTCAAGTGTCTCTCCTTTTTCCAGACGCTCCTTATATTCTTTTGTCTTTCCCCGTAATTCTTCATCCGAAAGTGCCTTCATCTCGTCACGATAAGATTCCACTTTATCTACGAGGGGCGTAATTCGTTTCAACTCCCTGTCACTGTGTGTACCAAAAATTTTAGTCAATGCACTCATAATATATTTTGCTCCTAACTCGCATAGAATATAGGTATTGTACCACTTTCTCCACATTTACACAACTCAAAGGCCATGAATGTTTTATAAACTTTTTATGAACGAACAGGATTCTGCTATTGAAAATTTGTAAACAGCTTGCTATGATAAGAGGACGATTATTGTATTCCAAACACAAGGAAGAAACAGAAAGGAAGGTAACAACCCATGTCTTATATTTACAAAACAAAAGGCACCTGTTCCACACAGATCGAAGTGGAGCTGGACGGAAATATTGTTAAAAATGTGAAATTCACCGGCGGCTGTCAGGGAAATCTTCAGGCAATTCCCCGTCTGGTTGAGGGCATGACTGTTGAAGAAGTGGAACGCCGTATTTCCGGTATTCACTGTGGCATGAAAAACACCTCCTGTGGTGATCAGCTTGCCCGGGCATTGCGCGAAGCCTATGATGCACAAAAAAATGCATAGTACCATTCCGGAATTATGTAAAAGCCTCCCCAGACAGATCTGTCTGGGGGCTTTTTTATCCCCGTACCACCGGCTGCAGCTGCTTTCCTTCCAAAGCTGCCGAAATCGTCTCCGGCAAAAGTTCCATTTTTGCCACCATCGAATTTGGCTTTTTTTCATAATTATCCTGTGCGAATGGCACAAAATAAATATGTTTCGTATTCATCAGCATCCCGATATTTTTAAAACTGGCTCCCAGTGCATCGTTGGTAGATATGGCAATTACCAGTGGTTTGCCATTGCGCATATGCGCTTTGGCAGCCATCAGAACCGGAGTATCGGTGATTGCATTCGCCAGCTTCGCCGCAGAATTTCCTGTACACGGTGCAATCACCATCACATCCAGATATCCCTTCGGTCCGATCGGTTCTGCCTCCTGAAGTGTGCGGATTCCAGGGTTCCCCGTTATGTCACAGACTTCTTCCATAAACTCTTTTGCCGTTCCAAACCGCGTATCGCAGTTCTGCGTCTGATAAGAAAAGATGGGAATCACATGTGCTCCCATCTCCGTCAGTCTCTGAATCTCTTTCCTGGTTTTTGCGAATGTACAGAAAGAACCGGTAATCCCATACCCTATATTGCGATTTGATAAATCCATGTCTTTGCCTCTTTCCCATCCTGCCTGATTTTACTGTGTTCAAGAATTGCATCTGCCAGCACTTTGGCACTGCTCTTTGTCGTATACAGCCCCGGAAGTCCCAATGCCGCCACAACTTTGATTCCATATGCCTCCGCTGCCATCAGATCCGTACCGCCGGGTCTTGATGCAATATCAATGATCACGGCATCCGAATGCATTTCACGGATCATCGGCTCGCGGATCACAAGTGCCGGAACCGTGTTTACAACCGTGCGTGCCCCATAGGCTTCCTCCGGACCGTACGAAAAGTCCACTGCCTCATGTCCTTCTGTCCGTGCCAGCCGGCGTGCCTCTACGCTCCTTGCCAGCACTGTCACTTTTGCTCCCATCGCAGACAAAACCCTGGCGATCTCCCTGCCGCATCTTCCATACCCGCTGACAATAATTTTCTGCCCCCGGATAGAATAATCACTGTATTTTAAAATTTCAGCAACCGTTGCTTCTGCTGTAATACATGCGTTGCGATGCACAACCACCGCATCTGTCATCATATCATAATATTCTGTTCCCGCATCCTCACAGCGCTGTCTCCACTCCGGTCCAAAAACCCCTCCAAACAATATCCAGTCCCGTTCTTTTTTCCCTGTCAGTTCCTCCTTTAATATAAGATTTACATCATGGTTTCTCTCAATCTTCGTAACAGGAACCGGCAGCACCAGATATTTGCTGTTGTCCAGCACTTCCAGTGCCTCTTCCTTTTCCACTCCCCGTCTCCAGTCCAGTCGGTGTATCTTTCCCGGAAGACATGCGGCAAGATTGCTTTGTCGCTGATCCGTAACAAAAATCACGATATTTCCGGTCATATAAAAACGCTCCCTTCCATATAACATATGAAAGAGAGCGTCATAAGGTGCAAGATCGTTCTTACTAAAGTCTGGTCTCTACAAAGATATCGTAGATTGCCTTGATGGCAGCCTCGAAATCGTCATTGCTGACACCAATAATAATATTTAACTCGGAAGATCCCTGGTCAATCATCTTGACATTGATGTTCGCATGGGCCAGTGCAGAAAAGATTCTGCCTGCCGTACCGCGGGTAGATTTCATTCCACGTCCCACAACCGCGATCAGACCCAGATCCGCTTCCAGATCAATCACATCCGGATGGGTCAGACGGCGGATGGAGCTGATCACCTGCTGCTCCTTGCCTTCAAACTCTTCCTGATGCACAAATACGGTCATGGTGTCAATACCAGATGGCATATGCTCGATCGAAATTCCGTTTTCCTCAAATGCCTGTAATGCTTTACGACAGAAGCCAACTTCGGAATTCATCATATCTTTGTCAATGCTTACTGCGACAAATCCCTTTTTCCCCGCGATACCAGTGATCGTGTATTCCGGTTTCTGACAGGTACTCTCTACGATCAGGGTTCCTTCTGCCTCCGGATCATTGGTATTGCGGATATTGATCGGAATGCCGGCCTTTCGTACCGGGAATACCGCATCCTCATGAAGTACAGAAGCTCCCATATAAGAAAGCTCTCTTAATTCGCGGTATGTGATCACATGGATCGGCTGCGGATTGTCAATGATACGCGGATCTGCTACGAGACATCCGGATACATCTGTCCAGTTCTCATATAAACTTGCATGACATGCTTTTGCAACAATTGATCCGGTAATATCGGAACCACCGCGGGAGAATGTTTTCACCTTTCCATCCGCACCAATTCCGTAAAATCCAGGAATTACAGCTTTCTCACACTCTGCAAGTTTCTTTGACAGTACCTTATCCGTCTTGTCTGCATCGAGATTTCCTTCTTCATCAAAAAAGATTACGGTTGCAGAATCAATAAACTCATATCCCAGATAATCTGCCATAAGAATACCATTTAAATATTCTCCACGGGAAGCGGCATAGTCCACACCAGCCTTTTCCTTAAAGTTTTTGGAAATTGTCTTAAATTCCTCATCCAGCGTTACTTTCAGTCCGAGTCCATTGATAATGGAATCATAACGCTCTTTGATCTTCATGAGAGGTACACGGAACTCCTCACCTGCCTCTGCTTTTGCATAGCAGGCATATAACATATCGGTAACCTTGGTGTCCCTGGAATTACGCTTTCCAGGAGCACTCGGCACTACATATTTTCTGGATTCATCCGCACGGATAATATCGCCAACCTTGGCAAACTGCTCGGCACTCGCCAGCGAGCTGCCACCAAATTTTACAACCTTAACCATTTTTAACTTTTCTCCTTCAAGAATAATAACTTCTGCTATTATACTTCTACCGTCTGGCTTTCGTCAATTATTTTCTTCCAGATAGATCACATCCGTTGCGATCGTATTACTCGATCCGTCCACCTGCAGAACTCCATAGGATGGCGGTATTCCGTAAGGCGGCTGTCCGATACTTCCCGGATTCATGTAGGTAATACGGTTGTGTTTGTCATAAAAAACCCGGTGGGTATGTCCGAACAGCGCGGCATCGACCTTCCGCTCCTCTGCCGCATATTCCAGATTCAGATATCCGGCTTTTACATTAAATGTATGTCCATGACAGATCAGTATTTTTTTCCCTTCGATCAGAAGAATCCGTTCCTGAACTTCCTGACGGCAATCACAGTTTCCCGGCACCTGTTCCATCACAGTCATAGGAAATTTCCGGTGCAGCTGTTCTGCATCTGCCCAGCAGTCTCCCAGATGAATGATCATATCCGGATGTAATCGGCCGACTGCCGTAACCATATTATTTACATTTCCGTGCGAATCACTGAGCACCAGAATTCTCTTCATATAAAACATACTCCTTTTCGTTTAAAAAGCAAAAAGACCTTTGCTCCGGCATCCTCGCCAAGGCAAAAGTCTTATCTCCTTCTCATTTCAGCGATGACTATCCCAGTCGCTTCCACTGCTTACTACATTTGTAGTAGGAATAAAACATGCAGTGTTCCGCCTGCTCGCAGCGCTTTGGTGCAGTCTCAATGCTGCACTGGCAATTTACAATTGCATCTGCCTTCCCCTTACAATTTCCCTTTAACATGACATCGTCTAAAACTTCATCTGACATACTTCTTTTTGCTCCTTATTACTACCAAGTTTTGTTCACGACGATCTTCATTATACAATATATGGTAGGTAAAGACCATAGGTCAAATCTCACAAATAGGTCTGCCTGTTTTGTAAAAATTTTCACTTGACGAAAAAGGAAAAATGCGCTAGAGCTCCAGCTTATTTATTAAGTTCAAATTATACTTTTTCACCAATTCCATGCATTTTCTGTAAGAATCCACATCCTGAATATGTCTCACACAATGGGCATCCAATCCGAGAATTGCTTTATTTCCAACTTCCCCGGCAATCTTCCAGAAACGCTCTGCCGGATAATGCCTTGCCCCTTCTCCCATGCCGAGCATGTTGATCTCCAACGGGATGTCCAGTTCCTTCATTTCTTTGCACAACCGGGTCATCTCCCAGTCATATACCGAATCCATTCCCTGATAATTCATCAGATCCGGATGGGCAAGATACGCATAGCTTCCGGTCTGCATCCCTTCGATTACGAGATCCACATATCTGCGGATACGGCTTTCATCCTCCGTCTCTGTCCCTGTATACGGTCCGTTTTCTTCTGATCCCAGAAAATGCTGCCCCATGATCATATAATCACATCCGAGATTGCGGAACATCCGCATCTGTTCTTCGTAAAATTCCGGAACATACTCCGCCTCAAATCCTGCATATATTTTTATCTGATCCCGGTACTCCGCTTCGAGCCTTCGGATCGTCTCCACATATTCCGGTGCCTGTTTCATGGTCATCCGGATATTGGATACATATCCGTCCTGATAGGGGCACGGCACATGATCGGAAAATCCAAAAATTTCAATTCCCATGGAAATCGCTGCCTCAATATATTCTCTCTCCGTATCATAGGCATGCTGGCACCGCCATGTATGTGCATGATAATTTGCTTTTAAAAATTCCATTCTGTTGTCCTTCATCCGTTTATTCGCCTATCATTTTAACATGGAATACGTTTTATGACAACAAAAGACCGTGTGCATCCTCTCACACGGTTCTTCCGTAACTGATCATTAATTATGGAACATCTGCTGTCCCATGACAACGTTCTCCTGATTTTTCATACTTTCCGATCCACTGTGCTCTGTTTTCATAAAAAACAGTGCTCCTGCAAGGAAGAGAAATACGATTGCGGATATCCCGATGTTTATACTCCCAAAAGCCTGGGAAGCCAGTCCGACCACCGTCGTTCCCATAAAGGATGCTCCTTTTCCACAGATATCCATCAGACCAAAATACTCTCCGGAACGCTCCGGTGGAACAATTTTTGCAAAATAAGACCGGGACAGTGCCTGAATGCCCCCCTGGAACATTCCCACAAAGATTGCCAGCACCCAGAACTGCCACTGTGCCTTCATAAACACGGCAAAAACAGTAATCCCCATATACGCAGCTATACAGGTTAAAATCAGCTTTCCGGTATCGTATTTTTCCGCAAGCCTGCCAAACAGAATGGAAAACGGAAATGCAACAAACTGTGTCACAAGCAATGCAAGAAGCAGTCCTGTGGAATCCAGCCCAAGGGCAGAACCATACGCCGTTGCCATATCTATAATCGTATAAACTCCATCAATGAAAAAGAAGAATGCTATGAGAAACAGAAAGATTTTCTTTTGTTTCCGTACACTGCGCAGCGTTTCTATGATACGTCCAACGCTTTCCCTCATGGCATGCGATTTCCGCTCTACATAATGAACCTGGCGATACTGCTTCATTAAAGGAAGCGACATCACAAGCCACCACACCGCAACCACGGCAAATGCAATCATCATTCCTGTTTCAAAAGAAAGTCCCATTTTCTGATACCCAAGCACAAAAACAAGACTTACAACGAAAGGAATACAGCTTCCTGCATATCCCCAGGCATATCCGGAAGAAGAAACCCGATCCATCCGCTCCGGGGTTGTCACATCCGAAAGCATGGAGTCATAAAAAACCAGACTGGAATGAAACCCAACCTTTGCAATGATAAAAATTACCAGAAACGAAATCCACCATGTGGTCAGTCCCATCAGCAGACAGCCGGCGCACCCGACCAGAATACACGATAAAAAGAGCGGCTTTTTGAATCCCCTGGTGTCTGCCAGCGTTCCCATAACCGGTCCTAAAACTGCAACAATCAGTGTGGAAATGGATGCCGCATATCCCCAGTATGCCAGATAATCCACATCCGAAACTCCCGCATTTTGCGCAAGATAATTAAAGTAAACAGGAAGTATTGTGGAAACCATCAAAACAAATGCCGAATTTCCCACATCATAAAGAATCCAGCTTTTCTCCTTTTTTGTCAATTTAAACTGCATGTTTTACCTCTTTTCCATTTTGTACAACCTCTTTTCCAACCAGCTGTGATCCAAAACTATAATCAAAGATAGGTTCTAATCCCCTGCTCCCATCCAGATAAGTGCCAAACTGGCTGATCATCCGCAGGGCACTGAGTTTTGCCTGACAGTAATACTGCATCAGCTGCCGGTTGCTGTCTTCACACTGTGGATTTTTACGATAATTTACAAGCAGACCGTGCATTTCTTTGTAATTCCCGGAAACATACAAAAGTGCATAAATAAAGAACCGCCTGATTCTGGATGGCGCAATCAGCATGTTATTATAGGTGATCATTCCTTTTAATGCTTCCCGGACATCTGCCGGTGTCGTTTTCGGATAAAACCAGCGGATCACTTCCGCATTTTCCATACACGGGACAATATGTTCCGTCAGATTCTGCCGCAACGGATCTTTCCCATCCATAAGCATAAGCATACGGTCAAACTCTACTTCAATTTCCGTATGGGAAATACCACTTGCTGCAATTTTCTCATCAATATACCCATGGCAGCTTACATCAAGTGCAAAATGGTTAAGCACTCCATAGGTGTATGCCAGAAATGGTTCTTTTTCCTTCTGGCTATTAATTATATTTTTGGCTCTTTCAAAAAATTCTTTTCCGGAATGTCCATGCAAATCATATCCGATCTGGTTGACCGGATTCGGTCTTAATGGCTTATAGTAAAACAAAATATCCGGTCCGTGAAGTCCGATCAGATACAGCTGTGGATATTTCTCAATGATTTTTCTCTCATTCCCTTCGAGTTCCCTGCGGACCTGCTGTCCAAGCCGGTAATGTGCATACGTTGACGGCATGATTTTTTCTCCCCTTTCCCTGTCATTTTTATATCCAATTATATGCCGGCTCTGTAAATTTTGGGATGGTGCATGTATAAAATGCAGGTAAAATTTATATAATTTGACCTTTTCCCAAACGTAGCATATAATAGGAAAAACCAATGGACATGTATGATTCTTGGGGGGATATCCATGATTACAATGTTAGCGAAAATCTTTATCAAAAACCGTCCGGCAAAAGAACAACGGCAGGCATATGGCACCCTGTGCAGTATCGTTGGAATCTGCTTAAATGTCTGCCTGTTTGCCGGAAAATATTTTGCCGGAATGTTAAGCGGTTCCGTTGCCATCACAGCGGATGCGTTCAACAACCTGTCCGATGCCGGTTCCTCTTTTATTACACTTGCCGGATTTCTTTATGCCGGGAAAACTCCGGATTCGGAGCACCCGTTCGGACATGGGAGGTTTGAATATGTATCGGGATTTGTTGTAGCGATTGCTATTCTGATGATGGGATTTGAGCTTTTAAAAACTTCCTTTTCCAAAATTCTGCATCCGGAAGCCGTAGACACAAGTCTGCTTGCCATGGGAATTCTGGTATGCTCCATTCTGGTAAAAATCTACATGTACTGTTACAACCATTATATTGGGAAAAAACTCGATTCGGATGCCATGCAGGCGACCGCCATGGATTCGCTTTCCGACACCATTGCCACCTCTGTGGTTCTGGCAGCCATGATTATTATGCGCCTGACATCCATCAATGTCGATGGATTTGGCGGTCTGCTGGTAGCCATTTTCATCCTCTATGCCGGAATAAAAGCGGTCAAAGACACCATGGATCCGCTTCTCGGAAAAGCTCCGGACCAGACATTTGTCCGGGAAATCCGTGCCATTGTCATGTCCCATCCCAAAGTACACGGTATCCATGATCTGATCGTTCATGACTACGGTCCCGGCCGCCGCATGATCACCCTGCATCTGGAAGTTCCGGGGGATGAAGATGTCTTTCAGCTCCATGACATGATCGATCACATTGAACGGGAGCTGGATCAGAAACTCGGATGTGAAGCCGTCATCCACATGGATCCGATTGAAACCAATAATGCCGCAATTGCCCAGATGCAGCAGCAGGTAGAACAAAAGGTTCTTGAAATTGACCGCCGTATTACCATCCACGATTTCCGCCTGATCAACTGCGATACCCACACCAGCATTGCCTTTGACGCGGTCATCCCCTATGGTATGCGGATCCGTCCGGAAGACCTGAAGAAAAAAATTGAAAACAAGCTTCAGGAAATCGAAGGAAACTACCAGTTTATGATTCATGTGGATCAGAGTTATGTACCTGTATAAAAATAACGGTTCGCAGATTTCCGCGAACCGTTATGACTGACCGCTTTATTTATTGCATGCCTCGTAAGCATCCTGAAAGAAAATCTCCTGTGAGTTTACCGGCTCCTCATTGATATGACGGTCCTCATAAATGCCTTCGGCATTCTGCTCTTTTCCCTTCTCATCATCTTTCATGATGGTATCAAAGATATACCGGATGCGCTCCCGGATTGCAGGATCATAAACCGGAGCTGCCACTTCCACGCGGCGCACCGTATTTCTCGTCATAAAATCGGCAGATGCAATGTACATCTTTTCCTCATCCCCCACACCAAAACGATAAATTCTGGAATGTTCGAGATAACGTCCAACACCGGAAATCACCCGGATATTTTCCGTCACGCCCGGAATCTGTGGCTTCAGGCAGCAGATGCCCCGCACAATCAGATCAATCTTTACACCGGCCTGGGAAGCTTCAATCATCTTATCAATCAGGACTTTATCTGTCAGGGAATTAATCTTAACCCCGATATAAGCCTCTTTTCCGGCTTTTTTATTCGCAATCTGCCCGTCCATCATCTGAAGAACTTTGTTCTGCAGGCATTTCGGTGCAACCAGAAGTTCCGAAACCTCATCCACTGTTTCTCCCTGCTGTAATGCAAGAAACACTTTTGCTGCATCGGCACCGATTGCCTGATTTGCGGTAATCAATGACAGGTCCGTGTACAGTCTTGAAGTTTTCTCGTTGTAATTTCCGGTTCCAATCTGCGTGATGTACGCATAACTGTCCCCTTTTTTCTGTGTGATCAGGCAAAGCTTCGAATGTACTTTGTAATCGCCCAGTCCATACAAAATCTGGCAGCCGGCATCTTCGAGCCGGTGCGACATCTCAATGTTATTTGCCTCGTCAAACCGTGCCCGCAGTTCCACAAGTACCACCACTTCTTTTCCGTTTTCCGCTGCCTCAATCAGCGCATCAATGATCTTGCTCCGGTCTGCAACACGATACAATGTCATTTTGATGGATACCACATCCGGGTCTTCCGCTGCATCATTTAACATTTTGATAAACGGTTTCATGCTCTCAAACGGATAGGAAAGCAGAACATCCTTTTTTTCCACCTGTGACAGGATGCTTTCATGCATGGATAATGCCGGAGTCTCCCGCGGACTTCTCTTTTCATAGAACAGTTCTTTCTGATCGCGCAGATAATTCTGCAGCGTAAAAACAAACGAAAGATCCAAAGGCGTCTTTACATTGATGATATGACTGGTTCCAATTTCGAGGAAATTTGACAGTTCCCGTTTTGCTTCATCATTGATCTTACGGCTCAATTCCACCCGGACAGGGTCCAGGCGGACACGTTTTTTGATAAGCTGCTCCATCATATCCCGGTAATCCATATCTTCGTCATACAGATCATGCGCATCAATATCTGCATTCCGTGTCACACGCATAATGGATTTCTCACGAATGGCATATTTCGGATATAATTTTGAAATAAAATGCAGAATCAATTCCTCAGACAGCATAAAGCATCCCGGTCTGGTCGGTATCTCAATCAGACGTTTGAACACACTGTTGGAACACGGAACAATTCCGGTCTTTTTCTTTCCTTTCTGTGATGTCAGGAGCACGATTGCATACAGCTGCTTATTTGCAAGGAATGGAAACGGCTGCTGTTTTCCAATGACCATCGGAGATAAAAACGGTGCAATATGTGCATCAAAATATTGTTCGAGAAATCTTCCTTCTTCATTGGAAAGACGGTTAAAATTGATAATCCGGATTCCCTTTGGCTCAAGCTCTCCCATGAGCTGTTCATAAATTTTTGCCTTTTTCTTTTCTAACTGGCAGACACGGGCTAAAATTTCTTTTACCTGTTCCTCACTGGTCATTCCGGTCTTATTTTCAATCACCTTTTCTTTTGCATTCATCTGCATCATGAGCGTGCCCACGCGCACCATGAAAAACTCATCCAGATTTGTCTGGTAAATGGATGCAAAAGTCATGCGTTCTGCCAGCGGTACCCGCGGATTTCCCGCTTCATTTAAAACTCTCTCGTTAAATTGCAGCCAGGACAGTTCTCTGTTTGTATAACATTTTTCGGTCTTCTTCATTTGATTGGTCTCCTGTCTTTTTATCCTCTGCCGGATTATATTTTCTGCCCGTTTCAGCTGCCCAGCCAGCTGATGCAGAAACCGATTCCATATATGCATACCCTAATCCTCTGCAAAAAATGCCTGCATAGTTACATTTTCCTTTGCTACCTCCACAAGATTTACACAACTGTTTCCAATCCGGTCAATATTATGGAGCACATCATTAAACGGAATGGTAAGTTTGGAATCGCACTTTCCCTTTCCCACTCTGGCAATATGGTTTTTGCGCATTTTTTCACCCAGCTGCATGATGTCTTCTTTTTGCCGCATCAGTTCTTTGATATCCATATTCACATCCCCGGAAATCGCCTGAATGCAGCTTCCGTAAATCATCTGGATCTGTTCCATTGCCTTTTTCAGTTCTTTCAAAGCATCTTTGGAATACTTATGTTTTCCTTTATTCTGTTTTGCCACGGTTTCCATGATTTCCCTCGTCAGCTGCCCGATCCGGTCAATATCGCAGAGAATGTACTGCATACCGGCACTTTGTGATGCCTGTTCCTCGGTCAGCACACCTCCGGAATACAGTGATGCAAAACAATCATTGACCGAAGCATACAGCTTCTGCAGTATTTTCGCCTTTTCTTCTACAAGTTCTGCATTTTCTTTATCAATCTTTCCGTTTCTGTACTGCAGTTTTCCGATCATTTCATCTACAAGTTTTGCGCAGTACATTACTTCTTTTGCCACCAGCTGCAATGCTGCTGCCGGCTGTGCAATCAGCTTGTTATCCAGATATTTCGGATTTTCCAGTGCTTTAGTTCCCATTTCCTTTCCATCCGGTACAAGTTTCATCACAATTTTTACCATCAGAGGAATGAGTGGAATCCAAATCAGCGTCATGACAAGGTTAAATCCGGTATGTGCATTTGCAATCTGCCGTGAAATCACATCAATTTCGTTTCCCTTCGGCGAAATAAACTGAATCAGAGCTGCATACGGTTTTACAAGAAACAGGAATAAAATTGCTCCCGAAATATTAAATACACAATGGGCAAACGCCGTCCTTCTGGCATCTTTTGGCTGTCCGATAGATGCCAGCACTGCGGTAATCGTTGTACCGATATTGTCTCCCAACAGAATCGGGATGGCACCTGCCAGTCCGATGATACTGGTCACACCGTCCGGTCCTGCCTGGGCTGCAAAATTCTGTAATACGGCAATCGTTGCACTGCTGCTCTGTACCACAAGTGTCATAACGGCACCCACGCATACCCCAAGAATCGGAATATGGGACACTTTTCCGATCATATTGACAAAGAATGCACTGGATGCCAGCGGTTTCATCACATCGCCCATCGTCTCAATTCCAAGGAATAACAGACCAAATGCGAAAATTGTCTGTCCGATATTTTTCACCTTTTCTTTCTTTGAAATAAAAGAAATAAGAAATCCCACAAAAATGAACAGATAAATATAATCCGTTATTTTAAATGCAATAATCTGCGCCGTCATGGTCGTACCGATATTGGCACCGAGAATAATGGAGATCGCCTGTGGCAGCGACATCAGTCCTGCGCTGACAAAGCCGATCGTCATAACCGTTGTTGCACTGCTGCTCTGTAACACCGCAGTCGTCAAAGCACCTGCAAGTACACCAAGAATCGGATTTTTTGTAAGCAGGGCAAGGATTTTTTTCATCTTTTCCCCCGCTGCTTTCTGCAGGCACTCGCTCATCATATTCATGCCGTAAATAAAGATTGCCAGACCTCCGACCAGTCCGAAAATAATTTTCATCGTCTCGTTCACTTATGGTTCCTCCCCATTTCTTTTCATAAACTTTACACTCCGTATACTTTTTTTCTGAGATTGTAATAAGTTTATCATCGGAGTGTAAAATCAAACCATCCCAGAATGTAAACCCTGTGTAAAATTTCTGTAATGCTGTAAAATTGCTGTAAACTTGCGTAAAGTCTGTAAAATCCGTGTAAATCAGCATTTTCAGGCTCTATGACTTTAAACCCATTGTAAAAATATTTCCACAATGCTAGAATAAAATAGTTACAAAGGAAAATGTTTTGGAAAGGGAAAACACTATGCTATCATGTCCAAACTGCGGAGGAAATCTCAAATTTGACATTCCTTCCCAGCAACTCTCATGCGAGCATTGTCACACGCTGTTTGATCCTTATGATTTTGACGGGAAAACAAGTGATGCCGAAGAATCAAAGACATTCGACGGAGATTACGAGGTCACGATCTTTACCTGTCCGCAGTGTGGCGGTGAAATCTTAAGCACCGACAATGCCGCAGCCGGTTTCTGCAGTTTCTGCGGAGCCTCCACGATTCTTTACAGCAGAATCAGTCACGAAAAACGGCCCAATTATATTATTCCGTTCCAGAAGACAAAGGAACAGTGTAAGGAAGCGTACGCACGCCGTATGAAACATTCCATTTTTGCGCCAAAAGAACTCCGCGATCCTTCTTATATAGATAGTTTCCGCGGAATTTACATGCCTTACTGGGCATTTTATATCTCCCAGAAAGGTTCTCTCTCGCTCAATGGGAAAAAGACTTCCCGCCGCGGTGATTATATTATTACCGATCACTACGCACTTACCGGGGATCTGGATGCCTACTACAAAGGTCTTTCCTATGATGCCTCATCCTCTTTTGATGACAATATCAGTGAAGAACTGGCTCCTTATAATTTAAAAGGCATGAAAGCCTTTACCCCCGCCTATTTAAGCGGATTTTACGCGGACACTTCCGATGTGGATGCAAAAGTATATCAGGGCGATGCCGAATACACTGCATCTGCGGAAACAACCGAGCGTATTGCTTCTGACGGGACATTTGCCGATTTTACCATGGATACCATCCGTCCTGAACAGCTCCATACAAAAACAGAAACCATCGACAGCACCATGTTTCCGGTATGGTTTCTATCCTACCGCAAAAAAGACCGTGTCGCTTATGCAACGGTCAACGGACAGACCGGACTGGTCGTTGCGGATATTCCGATTGATCCGAAACGTTATCTGCTCGGTTCGCTGCTTCTGGCAATTCCGATCTTTGCTCTTTTGGCATGGTCGGCATTTTTACAGCCCTCTTCCCTGGTAATGACCACCCTGCTTTTATCACTGCTTTCCATCGGTGTCTATTGCTACGAATGCGTTTCTATCCACCAGAAAGATACCGGGGCAAATGACCGGGGCAAAATGTTCATCCAATCGAAGAAAGCTTCTGCTGCAGACAAGCCGAAAACCCCTGAAGTCCAACCGGAGCCTGCCGCAAAAAACAATCCACTTGGCTGGATTCTTCCGCTCTGTGCTGCGGTACTTTCGTTTGGGGTATGGTTCCTGCATCCGGTATCGGATCTCTACTATTACGGAGCCGCAATTCTTTCCATGGCTGCCATCCTCGTGTCGTTCATCAGTATTATCCATGCGTATAATCTGTTGTCCACCCGCCGGCTGCCACAATTTGACAAACAGGGAGGTGATGACCGTGCGTAAAATAAAACGTATCCTTACGGCATTTGTATTTTGTCTGATACTCTCCGCCAGCACCATACCGGTTTGTGCATCCGCAGTTTCCGCTTCCAATGAGGAAACCGGCTACGTTTATGTGCTGGATGATTCTGCGGATTTTCTGACAGACTCCCAGGAAAACAGTCTGCAAAAGCAGCTGTATGATCTGACCGCATACTGTAATGTGGCTTTTGTAACCACAACCGGACACAGTAAATCTTCCACCGAAGATTTTGCTGCAGATTATTTCGATGATGTCTTTGGTCCGCATGCCAACGGTACGATCTTCGTCATTGATCGCTGCCTGAATGAGATTTATCTCTACAGCGATGGACAGGCGCACAAAATCATCACCAATTCCCGCGCACGTTCAATTACCGATAACACTTATACCTACGCGCGCGATAAGGATTATTATACCTGTGCATACAAGGTCTTTGCCCAGATCGAAACGCTGATGCAGGGCAAACGAATTGCAGAACCGATGCGCTACCTCTGCAGTGCGCTGCTGGCCATTGTTGCTGCACTGTTTCTCAATCTCTTTTTTGCGCTGTGGAGTTCACGTTCCCACAAGGCAGACCGCAGACAGGTGATGACCGGATTGTATGCTCAGATGCAGATCAATAACCCACGCACACAATTCATCCGCCAGTCACGTACTTACAGTCCGGTATCTTCCGGCAGCAGCGGCGGTGGACATTCCGGCGGCGGTGGCGGTGGTGGCGGCCACTCCGGTGGTGGTGGCGGTCACAGTATATAATCCTGTAGAAAATGCGCATTTGTGGTAAAACAGTGCTTTAAAAAATGCGCATTTGCAGGAGTTTCTTATATTTTAAGCAAAACTATTAACAAGGGCAGTTTTTAAACTGCCCTTATTTGAATCATATGTCATTTTTAATATACCTTCCACTTGTCAGATAAACGCTTCATTATTTTTTTGTAAGAAAACTATCAAGTTCCCCATATACTGTATTATCTGAAGATATTAAAATTTTTCCATTATCTGTATATAAGTAGTTCAAATATTCATATGGCAAGTCTATCTTGTTAAGCTTATTATGGCGACTGTCAATATTCCAGATTTCTCCTGTATCCCTGGAATATACCAAAGCATAATCTGCTTTTTTATCTCTGCCAGGTATCGCAATATCCAAATCTATCTTATTTATTATTTTTGCAACGGTCCTCCCCGATGCTACACGAAAAAGTACTCCACTCCCACTAAATGTTCTTATAAAACCATATTTTCCTAACATCTCAAACTTCGAAATTCTTTCATTTTTTAGCAGATTGATAATTTTTTTATCCAGCTTCAAACTATCAATATAGTTTCCAGCACAATTATACTTTTCTATTATCCATGAGTCCTTCCCAGAACTGTTTTTCAATCGAACTAAAGCATATATTTTTGACTGATATACTGCGAAATTATATAACACTTCACCATTTTCTTTTTTTCTGTTATAATCCTTCGATATCAGAATATCAAATTTTTTATTTTTTCCACCAGAAACATCATATGAATCCAAATAAGTTATACTTTTCTTTTTATTTTTTTTACCTTTTAATGATATAATTTTATCCTTACATACTTTCACATAAATTAATGTTTGATCTGTAGAATCACTTGCTATTTTCTGTAATTTATGGTCCCCAACATTTATTTTATATAGTGAATTTTCTAACTTCCCATCAGGATACTTTTCAATTCCTACAACTCTGTTGCAATAGAAAAATACCTCATTTCCCACAACCACAACATCGCCGGAGTTAATATATGGATCTTTAATACTCCCTAATCTGTATGTCTGCTTATCCGTTATATTGTAATTGTAAAAAACCAAATTTGTAACCCCATTTTCATATTTAGAATAAACAATATTATCATCTACAAGACATTCTATGTTATCTATGTATTCGTTATCCATTCGAAGCGACTTCCACGTATATCCACTATCACTTTTCAAATCTGTTTCAAAAATATGATTATCTATTGTTGCAGTTTTATTACAGCCCAAACTAAAAAAACATATGGTAATGGCTATTAATAATAAGCCGACTCTTTTTTTCATTTTAATAATCCTCCATAACCCCCAAATGTTTCTTTTATTGTATAAATAAAAATAAGCGAAAGTAGTGCAACAGTATCAGGTGGACTTCTTTTAGAGCAGCTTCCGCAGCCCCTTCGGGTAGTGATTCTTCATCACAGAACCTGCAAGTTTGCCCCAGCCGAGACTGTATCCATCTACCGTGATCAGATACCAGCCCTTCTCCCCTTCTGCCGGAAACGTCTGCCCGGCCAGATACGCGCGTGCTTCATCCACAGACAGATTCCAGCTGTGACATGCTTCCTGCGGAGAAATTGCAAGCGCCAGTGCGTGTGCCGGTTCCAGCCGGTTCTTTTTAACTGTGCCAAGATGCAGGCCCGGACGCAGCACATGCAGCCGTCTGGTTGCCGGCATATGTTCCGGCATCAGATACAGCTGCTCTCCAAAAAGAAGCAGCCTCCCAGCATCATCTGCCGGTATCTTTCCAAGAAACTCCTGTAATCCTGCAAGATACGCTTTTGCTTCTCCCTTTGCCAGCGGTTTTTCTTCTCCATTCGCACAATATCCCCGGTAATTTTCCGAAACGGTTCCCTCTTTTTCCAGAACCGCAACGAAATGTCCCTCTCCGTGCAGATGATGCGGAAATAACCGGATCGTATCTCCTATCTCCGCTGCCGGATGTTTTGTCCATGCCGCTACACCGTCTGCCATTCCCGGATATTTTTTCACCGGCACAATATGAAACTGCGGATGCTGTTCCAGAAAACGGCTGATCGTTCCCTCGTTTTCCTCCGGTGCAAAGGTACAGGTAGAGTAAACCATACGTCCTCCCGGCCGAAGCATGGAGGCCGCACATGCAAGAATTTCCTGCTGCCGCGCCGCACAGATCTGAACATTCTCAGGACTCCACTCCTCACATGCCTGTTCATTTTTGCGAAACATTCCTTCCCCGGAACACGGGGCATCTACCATGATCCTGTCAAAATATTCCGTAAACATTCCCCCAAGTGTCTGCGGACTCTCGTTTGTCACCATCACATTTTTTACACCCATCCGTTCCATATTCTCGGAAAGAATCTTTGCCCGCGCCGGATGAATCTCATTGCTGACAAGGAGCCCTTTTCCCTGCATCGCTGCCGCAATCTGTGTACTTTTGCCCCCCGGTGCCGCACATAAATCCAGAACTTTTTCGCCCGGCTGCGCATCCAGATATGCAGCCGGCGCCATGGCGCTCGGCTCCTGAATATAGTACACGCCCGCCTCGTGATACGGATGTTTTCCCGGCTGATCTTCCTTTTCGTAATAAAACCCGTTCGCTTCCCATGGCACCGGCTGCAGGTGAAAGGAAGTTTCCTCAGCAAACCGATTCCGGTCAGTTTTTGACGGATTGATCCGCAGTGCCTGATAACGCGCATCTTCGTAACTGTTTAGAAATGCCGGGTATTCTTCATCCAGCATTTGTTTCATTCGATCTAAAAAAAGTTGTGGAAGCATATCATTTCTCCTAAAGTTCTCCTAAAGTTTTCCAAAAAAACTTGGCAAAATATCCAACAAATAGTAAAATATAAATATGATAAAACGAAAGTACATGAGAACAAGACAATTAAAACCGGGCATGAAGCTCGATCATCCGGTCGTTGACCGTCTGGGACGTAATCTCGTTGCCAGAGGTGCCGAACTGGATGATTATATGATTGATTCCCTGTTGAAACTGGGTATTATGTCTGTTTACATTCAGGAGGGGGAAGAAGAGGAAAATCCAGAACAGGTTCCTACTTCTCCGGAAGCAGAAAAAAATATCGAACGGCTCCGTACCGAAGACCGCGCAAAAGTTACTCTTTCTGCCAGTATCCGTGAACGTGTCTCTACCGGTATCCAGTTTATCTACAACAATACAACCTCCGAGGAAATGGTTGCCACCACAGAGAGCATTGCCGATGACCTGATGCGTTCCATTAAAAGCAATGATGCCATCGCAATTGATATCTCCACACTCAAAACCAGTGACGAATACACATTCAAACACAGCGTGGATGTAGCAACCATTTCCATGATCGTTGCCAAGCAGCAGGGACTCTCTCCCGAAGAAGTACGGGAAATCGGTGTCTGTGGTTTGCTGCACGACATTGGAAAAACCAAAATTCCAAATGCTATCTTAAACAAACCGAGCAAACTTGATGATGATGAATTTGCCATTATGCGGCAGCACTCGACATACAGTTACAACATGATCAAGGATCGTGCGGAATTTTCTCCGGCTGTCTGCCTTGGTGTTTTGCAACACCATGAAAAGATCAATGGAAGCGGATACCCGATGGGTGTGTCTGCGGAGAAAATCTGCCCCTATGCCAAGATTCTGTCCGTAGCGGATATCTATGATGCCCTGGTTACCGAACGCCCCTATAAAAAAGCCTATTCCCAGAGAGATGCTGTGGAAATGATTATGTCCATGACCATGGAACTCGACATAACTGCCATGAAGAGCTTCCTTGAAAGCATGATTCTATATCCGGTAGACAGCATCGTGGAACTGAGTAACGGCGAACAGGCGCGTGTGGTCAAAAATATTCCGCACTATATTCTCCGTCCTGTGGTTGTCGGGCTTACCAGCGGTAACGTTTACAACCTTGGAGAAGATATCAATTGTGCCAATATCATCATTCTTTAAACAACAGGGAACAGCTTTCGCTGTTCCTTTTTTATTGTGTTACCTCTTCACTTTCAAAAGGCTGTGCCGTCTCCGGCAGAAACGCATCGTAAATATCCACATGATCATAGATACAGCGCCAGCTACTGGTGGACCCTGCAGTCACACAGATATACTCTTTTCCATCCGGTGTCTGTGCCATACTTGCCGCACAACTTCCGGACTGATTCACAAAGCCTGTCTTTGCCCCGATAATTTCACTGTGTGTATCCTTATCTTCAATTCTCCGCAAAAACCAGTTGGATATTGTAATCCCATCCGGATGTGGTTTGGATTTTGATGTCGTATAGGTTCGCGTTCCAAGAACTTCCCTGCACAGATCATTGTCCATTGCGGCTTTTAAAATCATTGCCATATCATACGGCGTACTGTAATGGTCATCATTGTATATGCCGACACAGTTGGTAAAATGTGTGGTCTCCGACAATCCCATTTTTTCCAGTTCCTGATTCATCATATCCACAAATGCTTCCTGTGAACCGGCCACATAAGTTGCCAGAGAGACCGCAGAATCTGCCCCTGATGGCAAAATGGTTCCATAAAACAGATCCCTTACCGTTACCTGCTCATCCACTTCGTATCCGGTATTGCTGCAGTCATTACTATAACTGAAATCTGTGGCATCAATACTGATGGTAACCAGCTCGTCCAGCTGCTCCGGCTTAATATTTTCCGCTGCTACCAGCACGGTAAAGATTTTGGTCATAGATGCCGGAACCATACGTTTCAATGCATCTTTTCCGGCCAGAATCGTTCCGGCATCCACATCAATGAGAATTCCCTGCTTGCTGACAACGGACTTCGGAAGCGATTTTGTCTCTGCGGTCTCCGTAGCGGAATAATCAAATACTTCCTCTGTTTCCGTCGGTATTTCCGATGCCTGCTCCTGCTGCGTCGGCTCAATCATCTTTGGATCTTTTTTGTTCTTTCCCTTTTTCCCCAGCACAACTGCCAATACCAGAACAACTGCTAAAATTACAACTGCTGCAACGGCTATGTACCATCTGTTTTTTCGTTTCTGCATTTTCTTATCTCCTGTCCTGCCTGAATTGCTCTTTTGTATCATAGCACTTTTCGGCTATAAATTGCAATCCATCAGATACAAACGAGACGCAAAATCCGGAAAATACCGTACGTTCTCATCATACCCGGTGCCTCCAAATGCCGGGTGCAAATGTACACCTCCATACATCAGGGCATCACCGTATGCACAGAAATCCTCCGTTTCCCCATCCATCTTTACAAATTTTGCCAGCAGATGATGTGTCACGGAATCCGGGCGGATATGTACCGGAGCAACCGTGTTGACCAGATCCCCAAACTCAAGAATACTGTACGTTAACGCGCGGTTGGTAAAATGGTACCGTTTCTCTTTTGCAAGTCCTTTGGGATAATACGCATGAAACTGTGTATTCGGTTCCGCAAGTTTCTGCATCAGCATGCCGACTGCCTGTGTCTGATCTTCTGAAACACAGGTCCATTCTGTGAGATTTCCGTCAGCAAATGTCCGCCCACGATAAAATATGCCCTGCTGCAATACACTACGCCACTTCCTGTACAGTGCAATCTGAGCCCTGATCTCCTCAAGTCCCTCTCTGGTACAGTCACAGAAATTACATTCATACCCCAGCACTGCGAATGCGGCAACTGCAAAGCGGGTCGTAAGCGGTGTCCGGCGCAGCGTCTGATGGTTCGGACACGCAGATACATGTGCACTCACCGTCGAGAGTGGATACCCGTAACTGTAATTTGTCTGTATGTCCGCCCTGCAACAGGCATCTGTGTCATCGCTTCCCCAGATCTGCGGAAAATAGCACAAAATGCCGGGATCAAAACGGTTTCCGCCTGCTGCACACCCTTCAAATAAAATTTCCGGAAAACGACGGGTCAGTTCCTCCATGCACCGGTACAGTCCCAGCACATAACGATGTGCCACCTCTCCCTGCTGTGCGGCCGGCAGGCTCTGTGAATAATAATCGGAAAACGTCCGGTTCATATCCCACTTCACATAAGAAACCGGTGCGGAAGAAAAGACCTTTGTCATACTGGCAATGATATACTCCTGCACTTCTCTCCTGCCAAGATCCAGAATTCTCTGGTTTCGTCCTTCTGCATGTGGTTTTCCGGGAATTTCAATGGTCCAGTCCGGATGCTTCCGGTAAAGGTCACTGTCCACACTGACCATCTCCGGCTCTACCCAGATTCCAAAAGCAAGCCCCAGATCTGTAATTTTTTTGGCAAGGCGCGATAAGCCGCCGGGCAGTTTTTTTGTATTCGGCACCCAGTCTCCCAACGAAGAAGTGTCATCGTTTCGTCTGCCAAACCAGCCGTCATCCACCACAAACAATTCGATTCCGGCATCTTTTCCCGCCTTTGCCAGCTTTAAGAGCCTGCTCTCACTGATATCAAAATAGCAGGCCTCCCAGCTGTTTAAAAGTACCGGGCGCGGCCTGTTTTTCCAATATCCGCGCACGATATGCTCCCGGATAAACGCATGCATCCGCCGGCTCATGCCTCCCCATCCATCCGGCGCATAGGTCATAAAGGCCTCCGGTGCCTGAAACTGTGCTCCCGGCTCCAGTTTCCACGAAAATTCCCGTGGATTGATCCCCGTAAGAAGCCGGAGTTTTCCAAAACTGCTGACCTCCGCAGTCTCACAGTGATTTCCACTGTAGATCAGATGAAATCCGTAACAGTCTCCCTGATCTTCTCCCGTTTTCGGACGGCTCAGCATCACAAACGAATTTGCCCGGCTCGACGTGGTTCCGGTAAAAGAATCATTGACAATTCTGCCACCGGTCAGCGTCTGGTCACAGCGGTGCATCTCCCGCGCCCATGCGCCGCGAAATGTCGTAAAAATATAATCACTGTCATCAAAATCCAGCTGCAGACTCATCAGACGCGTAAGCTGTACATCCTGACTGCTGGCATTGACGATCTTCGCACTCCGTCCGATCACATCTGCCGCCTCATAGACATAGTAGTAGAGCAACAGCTTCAGATCATACTGCCGGTCCACCATTGTCACACACAGCTGCTGCACTTCTCCCGCACTTCCATAGGAACCCGGAAGTCCGTCCAGCGCATCTTTTTTCCCGGTAATAACGGCATCTTCATAGCGGAAATCCAGAGTCTTTGCCCCATCATAAAGAATGGCCTCAACAAACGGCTCACGGATATCGCCCTTTCCGTACGAAGACATTTCCAGCCGCACATCCTCCAGCGAAAAACCGGCATGCTCTTTTTCACAGATATTCACATTTCCCGGTGCAAACACATGCTTTTCCACAAGAATTTCAAGATCATCCGGATGCTCGATATGAATCGTTCTCCCGTAATACAGATGCTCCGGATGTCCCCCCGGCAGAATGGAAAATGCATATGTTGTATGTGCCGTATCCAGTACGAATGCCTGTCCAATTTTACGAATCATAGCTGTCATCCTTTCTTTTAGCAGTTCTCCTGATTTTTAATTGCTGCATTAATCTCCTGCAGCTTTTTCTCTGTCAAAATATATTTTTTCCGAAATACCAATACCGCGATGAAAAGACCGATCATCGGAATTCCCGCCATCGTCAGCCGCAGTCCCAGCACCGAAGAATCCGCTGCACGCGCAACAACCGCCGCACTTGTATCCTGCTTGAGGTTACAGAGAGACAGACAGATCGCTGCGATCAGCACGGCAACTCCCGAAGCCAGTTTCACAACAAACGTCTGCATGGAAAAAATCACACTTTCATCACGGCGGTGATTTTTCATTTCCCCATAATCTACCGTATTTGCCAGAAATACCGTGGTAAGCACAGTCAGCATGCCAAATGCCGCAAAAATCAAAAAGCCCGGCACCACCAGGGCTCCAAGCACAGTATGACCGCCAATCATCAGCACAAGCAGAATCGCATACCCTGCGATTGCCATTCCAAAGCTCAGGTAGAACACACGGATACTGCTCATAAACTTCCGCAGCAGCGGAAACAATACCATCATGGACAAAATCTGTACCGCTCCGCCAAATGTACTGAAAAGTGTATAGCTGTTATACCAGCTCTCCCCACTCACATCATACTTGAAAAAATACAACAGCAGATTGGACGTAATATACAAAGAGCAGTTAATCAGTACAATGGTGATGACAACCGTCATTGCCTGATCGTTGTGAATCAGCGCCGAAAACATCTGCCGTACGGTCGGTGTTTCCATATGAACCGTGGATTTTTCCCGGATCGTCAGACAGGTGATCGTAATAAACAGCACAAACAATACCGCAACAATAAGTGCAAACCAGCGGAAACCCGTGCGCTCATTTCCCTGTCCCAGCATATACACACATTTCATCGTAATAATCGTAACAAGAGCGGAACCGACACCCGAACAGGAACGCGCCATAGTTGTTAAATTTTCGCGCTCTTTTCCACCTTCTGTAAATGCCGGAATCATCGACCAGAAAGGAATGTCCATCATGGTATAGGTAACTCCCCACACAACATAAGTAATGGCTGCATATGCCACAATCCCACTTCCATTCCATGCCGGCGGTGCGGCAAACATCAGATACAGCACGATCGCATTGCACAGGGTTCCAACCAGAAGCCATGGACGGAATTTTCCCCAGCGTGTTCTGGTTTTTGCAACAATCACTCCCATAATCGGATCGTTAAATGCATCAAACACCCGCGCTGCCATGAGAATAATTCCCATTGCCATCGCACTTACTCCGAGAACATCCTGGTAATAATACAGAATATAGCTCGCCGAAAGCATATATACCATATCTTTTCCGACAGCCCCCAGGCCGAATGCCGTTTTTTCTTTTGCTGATAATTTCATTGTATTTCCCCCTTACTCTTCCCGTGCCACCTGAAAATGTTCACAGATTTTCCCCGTCTGCGCATTTTCAATTATCAAAATTCCTTCTCCGGCCTGTCCGGTCGTCTTTACATAAGTACCACCCATACCTCCCTGTAAACATATGGTCTTGGGACCGATCAGTTCCAGAACACCTTTCACTTCAAACTGCACCGGTTCATTGAAAAAACCCAGCACATTTCCATTTTCATCCAGCGCCCGGATACGAACCGCCGCCATATCATAGGTTCTGCCTTCGGTCAGGTTATGTGCACTTACCTTCACCTCCAGATGTGCCTGCTGCATCGGCTCCTTGATCACGGTCTTTACCACTTTTCCGTCCCTGACAGCCTCAAACTTATAGACCGTGGAAGTCGTCCCCCAGTCCCCGACATAACGTGTGTAAAGCGCAACCGCATCCTTTGGTTTCATGTGATAGCAGACCATCAGCCGCAATGCCAGAAGGTAGAACTTTGCCGGAAGATTGTTCAGCCCGTAATACGCCGTCATGTTAAGCAGCTGCCCCATCAGTCTGGCCTGTTTCGGTTTCATCGGCTCATTTTCGACAATCGCATTTCCGATAAAGTCATTCACAGGAATCGGTCCATGCGCCAGTGCACGATATGGGGAGTCCTCCCGATGATACTCTTTGATCAATTTGCCGTTTTTGAACATCCGCACAGCATCCGCATTTGTAATCATCCAGTTTCCGCTGCGATTTCCGCCCGGATGCTCTCCGATATCCATCGAAGAACTCAGTTCTAAAACCGGTGTATCTTCCTGCTGACTGCTATACACCGCCGCCGCAAGTTTCGGGTTGCGGAACATATCCATCACGCCATGGTAACAGATCCGGTCACCGCTGCCAAAATCCTTGTGCGTATTATAGTCAAACATACACCAGCCAAAACTTCCTGCAATATCCGGCTCCTGTTCCACCGCATTTAATACATTTGCATGACGGATTGCATGCTCCGTCCGATGTTCCTCATCGTCAAACGGCTTGGTCGGAAACATATGCCCGTTATACTCACTGATCAGATACGGTTTTTTCATATCCGGTGTAACTTTTCGTTTCGGATTACACCCCGGATGTCTGCCATCGTGAAGAAAATCGTTGTACGTATAAACATCCTCCAGAAGATGGCTTTTCTTTAGCATCCGCACTCCGCCGGTTGCCCGCGTATCGTCCAGTTCATGTGCCACCCGGTTTGTTTCCCTGTAAAAAACATCGTCATCCTGCGACTCATTAATCCGCACACCCCAGAGAATAATGGAAGGATGATTGCGGTACTGCACGATCATTTCCTTTAAATTCTGCATCGCCTGCCGCTTCCATTCTTCACCCCCGATGTGCTGCCACCCCGGAAACTCGGTAAACACAAGCAGACCGATTTCATCACAACGACGGATAAAATCCTGCGACTGCGGATAATGGGAAGTGCGCACAGCATTCACGCCAAGTTCTTTTTTGAGAATATCGGCATCGAAAATCTGCATGGATGCCGGCGCTGCATATCCCACATACGGATAACTCTGATGACGGTTTAACCCACGAAGCCGCAGTTTCTTTCCGTTCAGATAAAAACCATCTTTCCGGAATCCGGCCTCCCGAAACCCTGTGATATCCACACGCGCATCTATCATTTCCCCATTTTTCCACAAACTTGTCCGGATTTCATACAAATATGGATTTTCCGGTTCCCACAAACGGATCTCCTGCACCGGAAAAACGGTTTGCATATTTGTCTGTTGCACCGGCTTCTGTCCCAGGGGACTATATGCACCCTCGCCTTTTTTGCGGATTTCCTGCTGCAACGTTATCCCATCCGAAATATTCTGTACCGTAATCTCTGTAGTCACCTGCAGAGGATGTATCTGTGGCTTGATAAATACATCTGCGAGATGTGTCTTATTTCTCACCTGCACGTAAACCTCACGATATATCCCGCCAAAAGTCATGTAATCTATGGCATATCCGAACGGCGGAATATTCAAATTTTCCCGGCTGTCGACACGCACCGCAAGTACATTGTCCTCCCCATATTTCAGGTATTTTGCAAGTTCCACGGAAAATGCCGTATAACCGCAATGGTGCGCTTTCACTTCTGTCCCATTGACATAAACAACCGCATCATGCGCCACTCCCTCAAAGGTCAGTTCCACACTTTTCCCCTGCCACGCTTCCGGCGCCATAAAATGTCTGCGATATCCACACAGCATCTGATATGCATGCTCATCAAAGTAATGATACGGAAGCTCTTTGCAGGTATGCGGCAGCCGCACATCCTCCATCTCATTTTCCGGATATACTGCCTCTTTCATGGCTTCTTCCCATGTTTCGGCAAATTTCCAGTCATTGTTCCAATACAACCTCTCCATGCTTCTTTATGCTCCCCTTTCGTTTTACCTCTCCGAAGCAATTCCATACATCAGAATCCCGACAACCTCCTGCAATGCCTGCGCATAAGTAATTTCATTCTGCAGCAGGATATCGCGCTGGAAAAACTGCTCTAACGATGCTTCCAGCATCATCTTTAAAATCGGAATCCGGACCGGACGGATCACACCTTCCTGCATGCCCTGTTCCAACAGGGCAATGGTCGTTTCCCAGCCTGTTTCGAGCCGTACTTCCACCTGATGATAAATCTCCGGATATTTTTCTTTTAACTGATATAACTGTCGAAAATCCACATCCTGATAACATTCCGGCATCACACCAAGGATTGTGTGAATCTTTTGCAGGGTATCCATTTGGGGATTCTCTACGATCTTCTGCTCACTGTCCTTGATCCGGTCAAACAAATAGTCCACCGTTTCCAGAAACAAAGCCTCCTTATCACGAAACACTTGATAAATCGTTTTTTTACTGATCCCTAAAATCTTTGCAATATCATCCATCGTAAATTTCAAACCCTTTTGATTGAATGCCTGCAACGTTCCCTGCATAATGTTCTCTTTCAGTTCTTTATTCATTCTTTTCATCCTTTCTGCCGGAAGGAAACTATTTTCTTTGTTTTAGTTTCCATCATGGTAGCATGTTCTTTTTCTTTCTTCAAGAAACTAAATGCCCAAAAATCGTTTCCGATTTTTGGGCACATTTTTTACGCTGCGTTTTATCCCCGCATCAATTCCCTGCGCACCGTTTTTCTCACAAAATAAAAACAGATGACCTGCATCACAATCGTGATGATCCAGGATGCCGGATAAGAAATAAACAGGAAGTACAACGATTTGTGATGTGGGAAAAATCCAAAAATCCAGAGAATTCTCGTTCCGACCGTACCGATCACCGACAGGATCATCGGCACTGCCGAATGTCCCATCCCCCGCAGTGCTCCGGGAAACAGATCCATAATGCCACACAAAAAATACGGCACTGTTGTAATGGCAAGAATCTCCATGCCACTCTCGATCACATCCTTTTCTCTCGTATATATACTAAGTACCTGCGGTCCGAAAAGCCATGCGCCACATCCCAGCAGCAGGGGAACACTGACCGTAAGAATCAGACAGTCGATCAGCACACGATCCATACGTTTATATTTTCCCACACCATAATTCTGACTCGTAAAACTCATACATGCCTGTGTAATGGAATTTACCGACATATACAAAAATCCCAAAATATTATTTGCCGCTGTATACCCCGCCATCGCCGTATCTCCGAAGGAATTCACGGAAGACTGCAGCAGCGCGTTTGAAAAGTTAATAACCGTACTTTGAATCCCGGCAGGAATTCCCACCTGAAAAATCTGCAGCAGATAAACCTTTTTTATTTTCAGCTTCGAAAAGCGCAGCTGATAGCAGCTGTCGGTGCGGTACAGGCATAACAAAACCAGAATGCAGGAGATCATCTGTGCCGTAATCGTCGCAGTGGCTACGCCTGCCACCCCCAGATGAAAACCGATCACAAGAATCAGATCCAGCAGCGCATTGGCACATCCGGAAATCACCAGAAACAACAACGGCCGCTTGGTATCTCCCACCGCACGCAGAATCGCTGCCCCATAATTATAGAGCATAAAAAACGGCATCCCCAGAAAATAAATCCGCATGTAAAGGGTTGACTGTGCAATGACATTGTCCGGCGTTCCCATAAGAAGCAGCGCACCTTTTGCACTGATTACCCCGATTCCAGCCATGAGAATTCCACTGATCAGTGCCAGCAGAATGGCGGTATGTACCGTGTCTGACATTTCTTTTTCCCTGCCAGACGCAAAAAAACGTGCCGCAAGCACGTTAGCCCCCAGCGAAATTCCGATAAACAGATTGGTGAACACGTTGATGAGTGCCGTGGTCGATCCCACTGCCGCCAGTGCCTGCTTTCCCGTAAAATGCCCCACAACAATGATATCCACCGCATTGAACATCAGCTGTAAAATTCCAGACAGCATGAGTGGGAGTGCAAACGAGATCAGTTTATCCATGATCGAACCATTGCACATATCTATTTCATATTTGTTTGTTTTCAAATTTTCTCTACCCCTTTCCGGTTCTGTTATCCCTCTGAGCCATAAAATACGCCGCTACTGGCGGCGTATTTGTTTGTCCTTATACATTCTCTGATCTGCGATCTCGATCAGTTCCATTATATTTTCATATTTTCCCACGGCATATCCCACGGAGGCAGATACCGGAATCTCACTGTTTTTCTGAATCGGCTTCATCACCTGCCTCCACTTTTCAATGACATCTTCTGCAATCTCCTGTGTCCCATCCGGAATAATCATAAGAAATTCATCCCCACCGTAACGGTAAGCATTGGTTTCCTCACTCGTCACTGCTGCCCGAATGGATCCCGCAATTTTAGCAATCAGCTGGTCTCCGTACAAATGACCAAACGTATCGTTTACATATTTCAACTGGTTGACATCCCAATAAATAACCGCAACCGGGCGTTCTTTTGGCTCCATATGTTCCACTGTTTCAAGCAGTTTATTTTTGCTGTAAAGTCCCGTCATATCATCCATGGAAGCCGCCTGTACCATACGTATTGCATTTTCCATGGACTTGCGCACAATACTGTTTACACTGTTACTTACATAATAAAATGCAACCGCCATCAGCGATCGCGGCATCACATAATAAAGTGCCAGCGTAACCATAGGATTTTCGTTTACTTTGTTGAGCAAAAACACACCATCCTTCTGCAGATGATCCAGTGATGTCACCGTCAGTAGTGCCATGTTTGCATCACATACCCCAAAATAATAGCCCACATAAGTACTGATCGTAATCCCACCCACTGTAAAGATAAAGGCATAAACCGACAGTCTCTTTGAAGTATACATACTTGCAATGATAATCGGGATCATCATAATAATGATCATATGGTAGGTAAGGGATGCACTCGCGGCCATGACGATCAACCCGATGGCCGTAACGCTGAGATACTTGGTAAATGGGTGCTCAAGCCCCATCTTCACAAGCAGCAATCCATAAATCAGCGTCAGCACACATGCCACCACATAGCCTCTGATAAAAATCGCCTGATCCACGATAAAAATATGCAGGCAGTTCAGAATCATCACAAACGAATAGAATAAAATGCAGATTCCCACCACACGGAACGCAAAAATATTCTGTGTCATATCCTCCTGCTCGTAAAAAGCATTTTTATTTGTAATTTTAGATAACAGTGCCTTGCAGGTGCTCATCCATATATCCTCCAGCTTTGTCTGCCTTTAGTATAACATATTCCTGCATGAGTTTCACTACTTTGATGAACTTATAAATTCATCAGGAAAATTTTCCATAACTTTTTGTCAGTGTTCTGCCATTTTTTCTATCGTGCCATGCATAACGGAATCAGTCCCTGCAAATGAAACTTCATCTATGATTTTACATACCACATCAATAACCTTTACATCTATCTGGTTAGTCTGCATAAAATCAACGGTATCTTTCTTAGTCGCATGCGCTTATAATTTGCTAAGTTCATCCATCATCGCCGGACGATTTCTATATTTTATCTTCCATTCTTCGACAATTGTTTCCACAATCTCAGATCCACCTTTAATCCGCTTCATTCTCCGCAGCAACGCTACCAGATCTGCATAATGTTTTCGATTTCCGGTGCATGAAGCCATCTTGTTTACTTCACCCTGATATTTACTTAAAATCTGCTTTGGATATTCTTTTTTCAGGACATTTTCATACGACTGCACTGCATACAATCCAGAACTTTTTAATACATATGCAAGCAACCGGTCATATAATTTTTCTTCCTTGTACAATCTGTCTATATGTGCATTTGGCGGAAGTTTTTTGAACAGTTCTTCTCGTTTTATCAGCCATTCCTTTTCTGAATATTGTGCTTTCAATTCTTTATAAATGTCTAAATCTCCCGCACTTTGTTCAAGTACTAATTTCCAAAGTTGTTCGATATACGCACTTTTGTTTCCCTGTAAACGATAAATCTCCTTTTTCTTCTGGATATATTCTAAAACCTGACCTCGATACGCTTTGTCCAATTCGATGCTTTCATCCAATACCTGAAGCACACGATCATATTCTTTTTTTTCAAAATATCTGTCTATGTAATATCTTCTTACCCCGGAATTGTTCCAGTATTTTTTACATATTTCTTCCAGCTGATCCTCTGGTGCATTTTTCTCTTCTAATGTTTTCAGATATGTTACCGTCCATTTACCTACCGCATAATCTCTGCTCCAACCAGAATCTTTTTTCTCTGCTTTCTCAATCATTTCCTCCATAAAAGAAAGTTTATCCTGCTCGTACTCCGGTTCCTTAAATTCTTCCATAATGATCTGTTCGATATATTCTTCCAAATAATCGATAACAGAACCATCCATATGCGTGGTAAACCAGATAAACATTTTCCTTTTATCCTGTGCATTAACCTTAGTAAGCAACTCTAACCACAGTTGATAAATCTGCTCTGCCAACATACTTGTTTCCCCACCGGAATCATCCATGTCGACATTCCCCAACAACACAAAAATATGGTTCATCACATGAAACGCACTTATGTGGCTTCCATTGTCAATCATGCGACGGACATCTTTATCTATGATTTCTTCCAGCTCCAACATAAAATCATATGCCTGATAATAATTGATAAAATGATCTCTTCCCAGATAACGATCCGCTATTTCATCAATCTGTTCAAAATAATCTTCGACATCTTCTTTTGTTGCACATTTGTTTACCATATTCCGAAAACGAAGCAATAATTTTTTATCTTCTGCCAAGACAGACACAAGAAATGCTTGCACAATATCCCTTTCTGCAGATGTCACCAGTTTTTCCACAGCAGCTGATTTTTTCTTATAATCACAGACGGTAACTGCAGGCTCAAATAAATCCATGCTTTCCGCATCCGCATCATTGTCCATGTCCTCGTTGTCTGTATCTTCTGGCTCATCTTCATCCATAATATCCGCAGTCCATTCATATAACACCGCTGCCATATGCTTACAATTATTTCCACCTGCAGCATAGGGGCACGAACAGTACATATCTGTAACTTTCCCGTCATTTAAGGAAATCTCAACCTCGTAGTCCTCGGTTCCAACGACATCAGCTCGTATATCATCGCGTCCGATCTCTATATTTTCAACTGCACCATCACAATAATAATCATATCCCCGCTCTAAAATATGTGATGCAAATAGTTTTTGCCAATTCATATTGTTTCTCCACATTTGTTTTTTATTTCTTTACAAGAAAAACAGCCAGTCAGCTATTTCCATGCAGGAACAAACTCCCTGTTCCTGCATATCTTTTTAATCATTCCATCCATGCGCATAACAGCGGATATACTTATAAATCCTGCGCCTTGTACACAGCATAACCTTCATAATAATAACTATGATCAATGCCTTTCATATACACTTCTCTATCATCAACTTTGTCCGTCAAAGCCTGCTTTAAAATGTATTTTATTTCGATATCTTTAATCGGGCTTCTTTCCATCGCAAGTAGATAATCTTCTTTATCTACAGTACTCCAATCAATGACCTTGTTTAATTCTTTTTTCAATATTAAATCAAGCCATATTCTTGTGCTTCGTCCATTGCCTTCCCGGAACGGATGCGCAATATTCATCTCAACATACTTTTCAATAATTTCATCAAATGTTGTCTGTGGCATTTTCTCAATGTTCTCAATTGCTGTCTTAAGATACATCACTGGTGCAAATCGAAAATTACCCTTTGCAATGTTTACCGTTCGTATTTTTCCGGCAAAATCATAGATCTCATCAAACAGGTACTTATGAATCGCTGCCAGCATCTGAAAGGTTCCAACTTCACATTGATTCAGGTATTCATTTTCAAATAATTCAACAGCCTTCTTCTTACTTATCTTTTCTTCCATTCTGGCCAGTTCCGTGGAATCCGTAATATTAAGTTTGTTTTCTAAAGTCATAATTATTCCTTTCCGAATACTGCAATCTCCATACTTATTTTCTACTTCATTTCAAGGATTCTTTCTACTTCCTGCTTTAATTCATCACTGAAGTCTGATAAATCATCATATGTAATTACTTTCAATCTTATAAGACGAACGATATCCCATATTACCTCTGACTTACTCATCTCCATGATAACTCCTGGATGACGCTTATCTTCTTTTATCCGTTTTTCAAGTTCCCAAAATTTCTCTGATGCAGGCTTTTTATCATCATTCAGAAAATTTGCATACTCTTTAACAAGACCTTCCATATAATTTTCCTGCCAGCCTGATAATCTTTCTCGAAATAATTTCCAATCCTTTTTGCTTATGTTCATGATTTTGAACCTCCTCAGTCTCATGTTAGTCTCAACAAACAATTTCAAAAATGAGACTGTCTTGAGACTACAACTTTATAATTTACCTGCAAATACCAATTTTTATCGCATTTTGCTATATCATAGAGTCTCACTCAGTCTCAAATCTCGTGAGACTTCGTTGAGACTAACTTTGAAATATTCGTTTTTCAGAAAACTCTTTAAGCGTCTCTCACGCTTTAGAAAGCTTCTTCTTTGGCAATTCATCTGCTTTATAAGGAAGCTTTGCTGTCTCTATCCTTCAAACAAATCACCTATTATATATTTGCCCCACTTTACATTTGACAGCATGTCCTGATTATCAACCACATAATCAAACGCAACGAAGTATTCATCTCCATCTTCAGTCTCCAAGTCTATTAATGCATCCAGTAAACCCTGATTGCTCCATTTACTCTCAACTACAAGTTCATTGTCAAAAAAAGCTGATTAACTAATTTCTAGAAGTGAAGTCCTGCACCGATATCCTCTGTCCATAAATATCTCATATCACAACTCCTCTTCCAGTGTTATCCTGTTATTATCAAACTTCAGCACCTTAAAGCTCTTATAAGATACATTGAGTCCGTCACAATTTCGTAGAAAAAGCATATACTGATTAGACAACTCAAAATTAATGAATCTCCTGACATCATCATTAATCATACAATCTGCATTATCTATCACAATAAAACTATCTCTACACTGTTTGATTGCTTCTAAAAAATCATCTGATTTGTAGTTAAATAGCTTGATTGCTTTGTATTCGTCTGTCAATCTTATATCTTCCAGCATTTCATAAAGTACTGTTTTACCTGTACCGCTATCTCCACCAACAAGAGTAATCCTGTCATCAAATGTCAAATCATATGAAAATGGAGCTGCTTTAAATGTTATATTCTTATAAATCATCTGCTTCTCTCCTTTGATACTCCTTACTCCACCAAGCATTATATCCTCTGCCACCGGTAACTATATCAGAATCATTAAATCTGATTTTGGCATCATCCGGAATATCAAAAAGCGTTGGTCTTGACATATAAATCTTAATATTATCCATAGTAAAAATTATTTTAAGAACATTCGGTCCACATTCCTCAACATTTACCACCTTATCGGGGTGCTTCACAATATTAAGCAATGTCTTGCAGCCTGATGATAAATTTCGGATCGTACCTAAGCCATATTTTGTTTCTATATGCTTGTCTGGTGTCAGCTTCGCTTCATCCACTTGTTGAATCAAATCAATTTCTTTTTGTGACATATCTTCATTGCCTGTATTCAAGTTGAAGTACAAGTCATTGTAAAAAATCCAGTCTTTTGAATCTTTCCTCTCCGTATATATATCTATCATTACACTGTTCTCCTTCTGCAATATATGTTTAGCATCTGATTTTCCATATCTTACTTGGATAAGGCTTTGAATCAAATTTTCATATAGATATATTCCAGTATACCACACATAAATAAACGGTCCCAGAAGATCTCTTAAAATATCCTGGAGCCTTCTTCATTTACTATTGAAAAATAAATCCTTCTATATTTTATTAAAAAAAAATTATTCAAACTCTTTTTTGGGTTCAATTTTTCACATAAATCTGCTGTGAATGTTGTTTTATATCACTGCTTTAATTATACATCTTTCTAGCATCTTCTAATGCAATTTCTTCAAACAACAATTTTCTTAATTTACTTTGAATACTCTCCAAATACTCCTCTTTTTCTTTCATAAATGTATCTCGTTCTGCCGACAATTTATTTTATAGTTTCATTTCCAATTCTAAGCAATTCCATTCTTCTCCCATTACAGTATACTTTTCTATTTCATCTTGAGATACATCCTCAAAACCTATTGCCTTATAGCAATAATAAGCTGATTCATTATTCTCAAAAACACCTAATGAAACTTTATTAGCACCAAATATTTCTTTAGCATATTTTAATCCTAATTTCAGCATATTTTTTCCATATCCCTGCCCACGTTTTTTCGAATCAACAATTACAAAGCCAAACCGTAATTCCTCATAAAATTCATTCGGTCTTCTCATGGTAAAAAATCCCACTATCTCATTATCATCAATAGCAGTAAATGCCATAAGATTACTTACCATATTGAACTGCTCCGCAGAAATTGGATATTCACCTAAAACTCCTGCTGTCCATTTATAAAAAGCATTCTCTCCCTTTATCCACGACATAATTATTTCTGCATCATTTTTATTGTATGGTCTTAATCTTAGCATATTTACATTACCTCACATTTTATTATTTTCCTTTTCATATCCACTCTAGCCATAGCACCATACTGCAAAACGCATCTTGGAGTTGCATGTCCAAAATTCACATTGTAAACAATCGGTAAATCCGGATCATTTACTACCTTCACAAGAATATCCTTATATTCTTCGTAATATTCCTCATCCTGTGGCTTTCCAACCAGAACTCCGCTGACAACATCAAATACCCCCTTCTTTTTAATCATAGCAACTTCTTTTTCAAACTGCTCTGGCACCGGTTTTTCTTCACAGGTTTCAATAAAAAGAATCTTCTCTTTCCATTCCGCTATATCAGGAAACAGTCCATATTTTTCACATACTGCTTTTTCGTTTTCATATCTCGTTGTTGTCAAAATATCATATAAACTCTCTAAACACCCACCTAACAATCTACCCTCAAAGTAGTCTTTTCCTTGTAAAAGCTCAAATCCATGCTCTTCTTTATGTGAGATTCTCTCTGTCCCAACTGCCTCTTTTGAAAAATCAGTTCTTTTCTGATACCATATTTCACTTGATGTAATCTCACGATATTCATTTCCTTCTATATAGCTTTCAAATGCCTTCTTACTATATGGCAGCATTTCATCAGAGATTTCTGCTAAGTCGCATATAAAATTAGGTCCATAATATGTAGATAGTCCCAGCTTATAAAACATCAAATGATTAATCGTAGTATCTGAAAAACCCGTGAACAATTTTGGACTCTTGTGAACTGCATCAATAAATTCCTCATCCTCTAGCAAATATGGCAAAAGTCTGTAAGTATCATCGCCGCCTATTGCACATATAATGCCAGCAATTGAATCATCCATAAAAGCATCTTTTAAATCTTTTGCCCTTGCTTTGGGATTAGCCTTCAAATATTCAATTCCTTTTAGCGAATTTGGCATAAACGATGTTTCTAAACCATATTCCCTTAATCTCTTAACACCGATTTCAATATTATGACTACAAAATGCTTCACCTAGCATTCCACTCGATAAACTCACTATTGCAACTTTATCACCTTTTCTTAATTTCTTTGCATATTTCATAACTGGTCTCCTATAAAAAATTCAAAATATCAGATAGATTATTAACTTCAATATCAGCTTTTTCACTCTCATCTGTTATATTCCACAAACTTCCTAATCCCTGTTTTACCCATATAGTTTTCATACCCAACTGTTTTGCGGGTACAATATCATTATCAATACGGTCACCAATCATGATTGCATTCTCTGGCTTACAACAGCTTCTTTCCAATGCAATTTCAAATATGCGCCTATCAGGTTTTGAAACGCCTTCTTCTGCTGATGCGATAATCAAATCAATATATTTTCGTACTCCAAGATTTTCTAATCTCTCAGAAGTTCCTAATGATTGGTTTGCAATTACACCAATTTTATAAATTCTACTTAACTTTTTCAAACAATCTTTAGTATCTGTATACAGCCTCTCGTATTGCGATTCCCATTTAGGTAATTTCACCCCCAATTGCCTTGCTACCTCTAAATCTCCTTTTTTGTTTTCTTTATAAAACGACATGGCATATTTATTAATTTGCTCGTAAGTTAAACCTGATAAATCCGCTATCCTTTTCATCCTGTCTTCATAAACTTTGCTTTCATCAACCAACGTCGAGCCAACATCAAAAAACAGCCATTTTATTTCTTCCTTCTTGGGCAGAAATCCTCTTTTCCTTGCTTCTTCCAGCAGTTTGGGTTGAATTTCCGGATAAGTCCAATTAATCGGTAGTTCATCCATAATTGCTATTTTTTCAATTTCACTGTGAAGCTCTTTTTCAAATGTATATATATCTGAGAAGAATAATTTTCCAAAAGTCTCCATTCCATCGAAATTATCTGGTGCAGTCACAGAATATATACAAATTGGAGTAATATCAAAAGTTATTGCTCCTGTTTCTTCATATAGTTCTCGTTTGGCTGTTTCAAGAATATCCTCACCATCTTCTCTATGCCCTCCCGGCACTTCATATGTATCTCTTTCTTTATGCTTGCAAAATACCCACTTGCCGTTACTCTGTGAGATAATTACTGCAAATTTCAATAGTTCGTCATTAACTGTATCATAAAATCTTACTTCCACCATATTTCCTCTCCATGTACATATCTATAATATTTCATTCTCAATAAAATCCGCAATTCCCTCTTCATCATTTGAACCAATTACAATATCCGCTCTCTCTTTTACCTCATCAATCGCATTCCCCATTGCAACACCTGTTCCACATAATTCAAGCATTCCGATATCTGCATAATCATCTCCAAATGCAATAATTGAATCTGTACTAAATCCACATACTTCCGTAATCTTCATAATTGCGTTTTCTTTCGTCACATTCTTTTTTGTAAACTTGTACCAAAATCCATCAGAGAAACGAATACAATCACAATCAGAGAGACTTCGAGCTAGCTTATCTGCCTTATCTTGATTAAATATCTCAACACACATTTTTAATGAACATTCGTTAAAATCTGAAAAATCTGTATAAATACTATCTCCCCAACTCTTATCTAACTTCTTAGGATCTATTTTATAATTCCAATAATGTGCATCTATTGTATCTATCGTAATTTCGCAATCATTTCCACAAATATTTCTTGCCATGTCAATCATCACATTAGTTTCTTCTTCGGAAAATTCTGCCCTATAAATATATTCTGTTTTGTATTTTACTAATGCCCCTCCACTCGATATTAAAATATCGGGCATCAATTCATTTAAAAATACCAAAGAGTTTTGCTCACTTCTGGAGGTAGAAACACCTATCAATATATCATTTTCCCTGCATTTTTTTAGAGCTGATAACGTTCTAGTTGATATTGTTTTGTCACTCTGTAATAAAGTTCCGTCTAAATCAAGTAAAAGAAGTTTGCATTTCTTCATATCATTTTTTCCTTTTCATTCATCTCAATAATTACATTTGCATCAATTACTCTCCCCACAAATAGAGCCAAACTAGAGCCATTTGATAAAACAAATGCCGGAAGCCCGCATAAATTACAGGCTTTCGGCATTTCAATCCGTTATTCAAACTCGGCGTGTTCTTTATTGTTATTAACTGTATTTGCTTAAGTTTTATGCAAATCCACACCGATTTTTACTCCAATTACATCATTTATTTTGCTTTACTGATTTTCTGTTGCCAAGATGTTGCCACGCCAGAACCTTATACTATTCTTTCTCCAGTTCAGTCTCTAACACAGAATTAGCCCTTTTGTAAATGTCAATTCCCATTTTGCTTTCTACCAACCCACAAATAATGCCAACTAAAATTTGAATTTCCTGATAATTTTTTATACTTTCTGTTGTAATATTTCCTACTGTTATCGTTGCAAATCCACATGATAAAAAAAGTTCAAATATTAAAGAACAAATTCCGATATATATCAATCTAATGATTGGTTCTAACATATCCTTTTCTATAAGCGACATATCCTCAAATTCAAGTTGAAATTTTCTTGCACCATATGATACCCATGCTCCAATCATTGCGCCAAACCATGTATACCCCATCATACAGAAAACATTACTTTTTAATAAGTGGAATAGTAAGCACATCATACATCCCACAATAGCTGATAAAATTATGGCTGTAATCCCTAATCTTTTCATATACCGATTTTTTATTCGCTTTCCCTCGATATGTAGCATTTCGGTTTTTAATTTATCTAAGGCAACCATCGCCATTTTAGGTTGTGCAGAATTTTCCGGCACTAGACCTACTTGAGCAAGAGATAATAGCTTTTTAAAATATTTCCGTTTAATCTCATCCGACGTATTATCTAATGCTTTAAGAACATTACAAGTATTCTCTATCTCCGAGTATAATAGACTTTGTAATTCTGGAACTTCATCTTCAACATCGGGACGAAGATCACACTTTATATCAAATTGTTCATCCTCATTTTCATAAACGACAAAATATCCTTTCATTACTACAATGGTCTCCCACATGATTTACATACTTTTGTAGATAATGATATAGAATGCTGCATTCTATCAATTATTCCACTTAGCGACTGCAGTTCAGCTAATAATTGAATTTCCGAATCTGATTTATTGTTTTTTTGTAATAGTTCCATCTTTAATTTTCTAAGTTCTCTATAATCCATATTTACAACCTCTTTCCGCATGTAGGACAAACCTTTGTTGATAATGATAAGCTTTTTAGCAAAACTCCTTGAATTGCTTCCATTTCATTCAATTCAGCTAATAGTTCTTCTTTATCAATATCAATATTAGTCGCTCCTTCTTCTAATTGTATTTTGATTTTTCTTAACTGTGGTGATAGCATTATTTTCCCTCCTATCGGCAAAAAAACAAATATAGTACAAGCAATTATAAATATATTATGCAAATCTACACCGATTTTTACTCCAATTACATCATTTATTTTACTTTACTGATCTTCTATTCCCAACATGTTGTCACGCCCCTATTATAACAAATCCACAAAGATTGACAACCTATTTTTCGAATGTTACACAGTAGAATCCCTTTGTCGGAACGACAGATATAAAACAATACTGCATAGCTACAATGTTAAATTATATTGCCAAGCACTTTATTATCAGCAGCATTTTTCAAACGGACAACGATACCGCTGATAGCGCCTGAAAGATAATTCAAAAGTTCTCTGTCATTTTCATAGTAATTTTTTATAAAAATTTCAAGTGCAGTCGTCAACTGTTTTTTTATATCCTCCAAAGTTGCCTGTTTAAATATCTTCTGCATATAAGAATAATCGTCTTCCTCCAGCTCAATTACTGTCAATGATTTTCCCAGTATTATATGTCCTATTACATGGATAAAAACTATTTCACATATATTATCCATTGATTCTTGCCAATTCCTGTTATCCTTTGACAAGATATTTATAACGTAACCTGCGGGAAATAATTTCAAAAATTTTTGTTCCAGACCAATAGCCTTGATAAATTCAAAAATCTTATCTATTCCTGTATATTCTGAAATATCTTTCAATAAAGGATAATCAAGAGTCAAAATTGTATTTTGCGGTTCAAATTGAACATCATACCACTTGAAAAATTCTGGTATCCCTTTAACAAAAGTATCATACAGACATTTATTTTCATAGTGACAAAATTCCGGCAGAATCCTGTTATATAAATCCAGTGCTTTTCCTGTTTTGTCTCTAACATATGCCGCACCCATTTCATACGCTCTTTGCGCTGATAATTTTTTATTTAATGACGGCGCATTTCCACTGCTTTCCCATAATTCGTGAATACAATATAAGACAGCCCCCATAAGCTGTTCTGCTTTTTCGTAGGTTATGGATGTACTTTCATGTGATGTATATTTCTCAGCCAGTTTGCCCACGATCGGCACTAATTCTTCCATTTCATAGTCCATCAGATTTACCTCCAACAGAGTTCTTTCAGGGTTTCAAGATACAAGTCATAATCCCATCTCTTTACATCATCAAATTTTGAATATTCTCCATAGCCGTCCGAACTTTTATATCCTTCGTAGCCAGCTCGGATCGCTTCTGCAAAATTAGCAAGACAGGTACTCTCTAAATAATCCAAATCGCCAAAACATATATTTTCAAACTGTTCTTTCATTAAATGGAGAAGTTCATCATCTGTAATTTCATCATGCATTTCATTTTTATATAGATAAAATATTTCCTGCAATCGAATAATTGTTTCTACATAATTGCTTTGATGAATGTACTCAGAATCGCAAAATTCATAAATGATTTTTGTCGCAATTCCTTCACCAAACTCAATTCTTTTTTGTTCCGCCAGTGCGTTTTTCCGTTCCGCTAAAATCAATTTAGCATCTTGCTCTGTTAAGGAAAGTCCAAACCGTTCGGTTGTCTCGTTTGTTTTAATCACATTACTCAGTTGATTTTGTCCCTTTAATAAAATCATCCAGTCCTTGTCCAAAAGAACCCCTCCCCATCTTCGTATTTGGAAAGAGATTATAGCACCGTCTTTGAGACATTGGTAGCCTTGTTTTCAGAGCAATTTTGTGGTATTATAATAATGGGAAAAGGGAGCGGTTTTAATCCGTTCCCTTTGTATTTTATAGTTGCTTTCATTATCTTGCATCCCTATCCATCTTTCTTTTTTGTTTTCGTCTCTGCACTCTTTGTTCTTCTTCCAGCCTTTTTTCTCTTAGAACAATGGTTTCAACTGTATCTCGTCCCAAAGCCCGTTCTACCCGATTAAAATCTCCCATTCTTTCCTTCAGTGTTCTATTCTCATTCCAAAGTTCCTCTACACGGGCAGTAAGAGAATTAACCTTGTCCCACGCCCTCTCATATGATCTTTGCAGATCGCTGAATCTTCTGGAAAGATCCAGATAAGCCCGATAAACTGACCGCAGCACCGTCACAATCTTCTTTATCAGCGGCTTTGCCTTTTTCTCACGGTAAGATTTTCCCGTTTCCAACGTTCCTGCCTCTGGCAGTACCTCTTCTGGATCAGCAGAATATTTCTCTGCAAACCTCTCCATCTCTTTTACCATAGGGGCAATCTCCGTCAGCTTTTTCTCATATTGCGCTGCCTTTTTCTTTGCCTGTTCTGCCTGCTTATCAACCTCTTTCCGGCTTTCCTGTGCTGAAAATATATCCTTCTCAACCCTCTCCAACTGATCAAGATACTTTTCGTTGACTTCCTGCATGATGGCATTATGCTCTTCCAACTCTGATTTCTGTTTTTCAAGCATAGAAACTTCCTTTGCCCTCTCCTTTTTTTCAAAATCCAACAAGGACAAATGCTTTTCATGTGTGCCTTTCTGTTCCCACCCAATTCCGTGTTCCAGCATAATTGCGGCAAGTTGTTGCTTTTCAGCCATCACCCACTGATTTAATTCTGTTTCCTGTCTGGTGCCTCCTTTAAATCCGAGAGCCATTAAGGCCTGTTTCAGAGATACTCTTGTATCCAGCCCTCGTTTGCTTCCTGTCGTATATGGCACAAAATCTATATGCAAATGTGGCGTTGCCTCATCCATATGAAGATGAGCAGAAAACACTCTTAATGTGGGATTTCTTCTCTGGAACCCCTGCATATATTCGTCCAGTATCTTTGCCGCCAGCCGTCCTTCTTCTGTTTCCGCCCCCATTGTCTCCCTGTCGCCGATCTGCAGGATAATCTCATGAAATGGCTTCTCCTGTTTTCCCGAACGGATTTTTTCGTAATAATCGTCAATCCTGCGGTCATTCCTTGTCTGTTTTTCATTGTAACGAGCTAACGCTTCATCAAATAATTCGTGATAAACGTCTTTGATATTTTCGTTGCAGTACTCCACATTCAGATGGCTTCTCTCTGGATCTGTATTCTTCGCATGGAATTTCCTACTGTTATGGTTGACAGAGCCTTTGCCTGTCATAAAACTGATCGTTCTCTTCAATAACTCTCCTCTCTCCTTTTCGGGCAGTAATCAGCGCCGGATACGGCGCATAAGCTTTGTTACTTTCGTCGAAAGTAACGCAAAAGCACTTTCGACAGCCGTTCCGTCCATCAAAAGCTGCCTTTGCGCCCTGCCGGGAGCTTTTCTGTCCTACGGACGGAGCGATTGTTCCCGCCGCTTTTCTTCTGCCGCCGTCAGTTCCATTTCCCCAAAAATTTCATTGAGTACGGCAATCCTCCAGGCTTCACTTTCGTAAAAAAAATTGTTCACGTTCCGGGTTCCCCATTCCGGCTGAATATCATCGAATCATACCTTTCTCGTTGTCTGCTATCCACAGGAGCGTGGCACGCTCCTGTTTATTATCCTCAAAGGAAAACTACCAGCGGAAACTGTCCGGCACTCCACGTTTATCCAGATATTCCTGTCTGGCTTTTTCCCGATCTTCCTGTGTGGGCGCAGTCTTATATTTTGCATATAATTCATGGCGCACCAGTGAATCCAATTTCTGCTCCAAGCCTTGCCGTATTTCATTCAGACAATCATTATCTTCCATTAGATGATAGCGGAGCAGAGATACAAATAATTCATAAGGGATTTGCACGTTCTTCATCACTTCATCCTTTCTGCGTCGGTTTGCGTCGGTAGCGTCGATATTTTCCATACCAACCTGCTATAAAAAATACCGTCGCATATCGTCGCTTTTACTCTTTCGACTCAAGCCGTTTAAGAATAATTTTCCTTTCATGCCCCCGCTTGTTATTATAAAAAATCCCATAATCGTTGAGCAGTTGGCTGTTAGCTACATTCAGCTTTCTGGACAAGACATTCGCCTGTATCTGTATATCTGTCAGCTGACCTGCAAGTTCCGTTGCTGTTCCCTCCCATTCCGGCTTGTCTTCTGTCAGAAAGTTGTTGATTGCTTCCAGCAATGGATTCGGCGGCTGTTTCCACAACTCCGTCTCTGCCTTCTTAAATTTCCAGACACAATGCTCCCGGTCAAACTCTATGGTCAGTTCCTGATCCGGCTGGTCACGTCCCACAACATCCAGCACTGCGAGATTGTCAGTGCGCTTTTTCTTGTGCATAATGAACGCCCCATCTGCCGCTCCAAGAAGCCCGTTTGTGCCGGAGATCATCTCAAAGCTATCCTCAGATTCCAGCTTACGTGTATGATGTACCACTAACAGGCAGATACCGTATTTGTCGCTGAAAGATTTTAGCTTTGTCACAATCTCATAATCGCTGGAATAGCTGTACCTGTCCCCGCCGACCTCACGTACTTTCTGGAGCGTGTCAATGATAATCAGCCTTGCGTCAGTATGTTCTTTCAGGAATTCCTCTAATTGCCTGTCTAAGCCCTCATTCAAGGTTTTTGCCTGTGTCGCAAAATACAGATTATCCGCACATTCCACACCAAACATGCCGGAGAGACGCCGCTGAAGCCTTGCGTAATCGTCTTCCAACGCCAGATACAGCACCGTCCCTTTTCGGACGGGATAATCCCATAAAGAGATCCCCATTGCCACATGGTAGGCAAGCTGCCCCATAAAAAATGATTTTCCTACTTTCGGTGCCCCTACAAAGAGATAAGTACCACCATAAAGGAATCCTTCTACAATGGGTGTTCTCGGTGGGTAGACCGTATCATACAGTTCCGTCATGGAAATGGTCTGAAGCCTGCCGTTCCCGGATTTCTCCAGGTTTTGTGCGGCTTGCAGATTGATTTGTGCTGTTTCATTTGCTATAATTTCATTGTGTTTTTTTATATTCGGCTGCGCCCCATCTGCGCCAACAGATGATACGGGAGCAGTCGTTTTCATTTTTTCTGTCATTCATCTTCTCCTTTCAAACCGTATAATGTGATTGCGATTACCTGCAGCGTGTAGAGCAGCTCATCATTGTCAGGGCTTAATGTTTTCAGCCGCTTTAATTCTTCATAGATAGCAGCCATCTGATTTTTCAGAGCCTTATACACCCTCGGATTACCCTGTACTACTACGTCCCGGCACAGCAGACGCCTTGTGATATAATCCTGCTTTGTCAAACCGGACAGTGCAACCAAATCGTTAATCAGCTTTGCTTCCTCGTCCGATACCCGGAACGCTACTGTATGATTGCGCCATCGCCCTTTGTAATCAAGTGTTCTTTCCATTTGTGTTCTCCTTTGTCATTCTCTCCATTTCCAGTTTCTCCGCCATTTGCGTCTGCACCGTAGGGAACAGGTGAGCATAGCGGTAGGTGATTTTCTCTGCCTCATGCCCCATGCGCTCCCCAATCGCCAGCACAGAAAATCCCATGTTAATTAACAGAGAAACTGCGCTGTGACGAATATCATGCACCCGTATCTTCTTTACACCTGCCTGCTTCGCCCCTCGCTCCATTTCGTGGTTGAGATAGGATTTTGTGACCGTAAACATTCTCTCGTCCGGCTGAATATCATACAGCATTTTGATATATTCCTGCATTTCTTCGCAGAGAAATGGCGGCATTTTAATTGTACGGTTACTCTTTTTCGTTTTTGGGCTTGTGATAATGTCCCGTCCTTTGGAACGGTGATACGTCTTGCTGATCGTGACCGTCTGTTTCTCAAAATCAAAATCAGCAGGCGTAAGAGCCAGAAGCTCGCCAGAACGGATTCCACACCAGTAAAGCATTTCAAAGGCATAATAGGAACGGGGCTTATCCATCATGGCTTCGGAAAATTTCAGATATTCTTCTTTCGTCCAGAAGTTCATTTCTTTCGGAACCTCATTTCCCATTGTTCCTGCTCTCCTTGCCGGATTGTAGGGCAGATTATAGAAGTTTACCGCATGGTTGAAAATCGCTGTCAGTTGGGCGTGTATCGTTTTCAGATAATCCGCTGAATAAGGCTTTCCTTTCTCGTCCCGGTATGCCATTAGTTCATTCTGCCATGCAATAACGTCCTTTGCTTCAATCTCTGCTATCTTTCGATTCCCGAAATACGGTAAAATTTTTGTGCGGATTACATGGCTTTTGGATTCCCATGTGCTTTCTTTCACCCGCTGCTTTTTGTCAGCTTCATAAATCTCAAAGAAACTGGCAAACGTCATATCCAGTTTCGCTCCCTGTTTCAGCATTACCTCATGCTCCCACGCTAGTGCTTCTCTCTTTGTAGCAAATCCCCGTTTCTGTGTCTGCTTCCGCTCCCCTTTCCAGTTCGTGAAACGATAGATTACCCGCCACGTTCCCGTAGCGTTATCTTTGTATACAGCCATTTAATCATCTCCTTTCCGTCAATCGCTGTAACAAACCTTTTTATGAAAAAATGTAGCGCTCACACGTCCCGCCACTGTCAGATAGCCCTGTTTCTGTAATTCTGCATTCAGTTCTCGCACAATCTGGTAGGCTTTTGACTTTGACACACGCAATTCCTCTGCCACTTCTTCCACTGTCATAAATGATCTTTCTGCCATACTGTCATCTCCCTTTCTTAACTATTTTTGTTTAACACCTATATGTATAATACTAAATAAATTCCGTTAAGTCAAGTGGCTTACAGAAAAATATTAACTTTTTTTATTTAAGTTTTTTCTTGCTATTCCTCTTGTGTCATGCTATACTAAATTCAACAAATTTGTTTAAGTCAAAATGATTGTATTACTATAACTGCAACGGAGGTTTTATTATGGCAATCGGCAAGCGAATCCGCTTTTTCCGTAATCGGAAAAGCATGACACAAAAACAACTCGGTGAAATTCTCGGCTTTCTCGGAAAGACCTCTGATGTCCGTGTAGCGCAATACGAATCCGAAGCCAGAAAACCCAAACTCGATCTCGTCAAAGAAATGGCTCACGTCTTTGATGTCAGTCCACGGGCACTCGACGTGCCGGATATAGACAGCTACCTTGGTCTTATGCACACCCTCTTTGCTCTGGAAGATATGTACGGGCTGAAAATCGGAGAGATTGACGGAGAAGTGTGTCTGCGGTTGGACAAATCCACCGGCTCCACTTACTCCACCATGTTTGATATGTTCCATGCATGGCAGGAACAGGCTGCTCGTCTGGAACGGGGAGAAATCACAAAAAACGAATATGACCAATGGCGGTATAATTATCCGGCGCTGGATACATCCGGACAATGGCATAAAGTTTCACCTTCAAAGGGACTCAGCGATTATCTCGTAGAAGCCTTCAAAGACAGGCTAAAACCAGACAAATAATAATTTCATTACAGACGCAAAAAACCTTACCGACTTTCAGCCTCATTTCTGAAAATCAGTAAGGTTTTCTGTTATTGAAGTATTCTGTTATTCAGTGAGTGATACCCGAAATGTTGCCAAATCGTTGCCAACGCTTAAACAAATTTGCTTGCAACCCGTATAAGCACTGGGTTTTTGGAGTTCATTTCATCACTCAAACTCAATCGTCCCAGGCGGCTTACTGGTAATATCATAGAAGCAGCGGTTTACCCCCTTCACTTCATTGATAATCCTGCTCATAACCTTCTGTAACACCTCGAACGGTATATTGGCAGCTTCCGCTGTCATGAAATCAACCGTATTGACCGCACGCAGTGCAACCGCGTAGTCATACGTTCTCTCATCGCCCATGACACCCACGCTTCGCATATTGGTGAGCGCGGCGAAATACTGGTTTGGCATCCACTCCGGTGCCTCTCCATGCTCTTTGCGGTATTCCTCTACCGCGGCATCCACTTCCTCACGGTAAATGTAATCGGCATCCTGCACGATACGAACCTTCTCTGCAGTTACCTCACCGATAATACGGATACCAAGTCCCGGTCCCGGGAATGGCTGACGGAAGACAAGTTTCTCCGGGATGCCAAGCTCCAGACCCGCTTTGCGGACTTCATCTTTGAAGAGGTTGCGCAGCGGCTCGATGATTTCCTTGAAATCCACATAATCCGGGAGACCGCCGACATTGTGGTGGGACTTGATCACTGCGGATTCTCCGCCAAGTCCGGACTCTACCACATCCGGGTAGATGGTTCCCTGTGCCAGGAAATCCACGGCTCCGATCTTCTTTGCCTCTTCCTCGAAGACACGGATAAATTCCTCTCCGATAATTTTACGTTTTTTCTCCGGTTCTGTCACACCGGCAAGTTTTCCATAATAACGCTCCTGCGCGTTGACACGGATAAAGTTCAGGTCAAACTGTCCGTTTGATCCGAAAACTTCCTCGACCTCGTCTCCTTCGTTCTTTCGGAGCAGACCGTGATCGACGAATACACAGGTAAGCTGTTTTCCGATTGCGCGGGAAAGAAGTCCTGCTGCAACAGAAGAATCCACGCCTCCGGATAATGCAAGGAGAACCTTTCCATCACCGACTTTTTCACGGATCTCTTTGATTGTATGCTCCACGAAAGAATCCATGCGCCAGGTGCCGGCACATCCACAGATATTTCTTACAAAGTTGTGAAGCATCTTGCTTCCCTCTACGGTATGCAGTACTTCCGGATGGAACTGGATTGCATAAAGTTTTTTCTCCGGGTTTTCATCTGCCGCTACCGGACAGTCAGCAGTATGTGCTACCACCTGAAATCCCGGTGCCGGCTTGGAAATATAATCAAAATGACTCATCCAGCAGATGGTAGATCCTTCTGCCGAATCCGTTGCCACTCCCTCAAAAAGCGGAGAAGACTTGTCCACGAACACTTCCGTTTTTCCGTACTCACGTACCGGTGCCTTTTCTACTTTTCCACCGAGGATATGATTCATCAACTGCGCACCATAGCACAGACCGAGAACCGGGATGCCAAGTTCAAATAATTCTTTCGTGTATGTTGGGGAATCTGCCTCATAGCAGCTGTTCGGGCCGCCGGTGAGGATAATTCCCTTTGGATTCATTGCCTTGATCTGTTCGATGTCGGTACGGTAAGAATAAATCTCACAGTACACATTGCACTCGCGGACGCGACGTGCAACCAGCTGATTGTACTGACCACCGAAGTCAATGACGATGACTTTCTCCTGATCCATATTGTGTTTCCTCCTGTTTTCTAAAATGCATTTTTGCATTTATGTGGTGCATTTTTCAAAAGTACACCATTTTTCTACCATTATAATAAAGCCCCTGTGATTTTACAAGTCACAACCTCACGTTTTCTCGTAAAATGCAATCACATCCGCGTAAACTTTTTCATTTTCTTTTTCATTTAGTATTTCATGACGCATATGCGGATAGGTAATTGTGGAAATATTGGAAAAACCTGCCTGTTTCAGCGTGTCCACACTGTCTTTGGCACCTTTTTCATACCCGGTGCACGGATCTTCGCTGCCGCGGATCATCAGAATCGGTAATGTCTCATTTACGTCCCGGTAATTTGACACCTGATGCATGGCAGTTGTCAGCATATACAGATCGTGAAAAGCGGAGACGCTAAATCCATGCCCGCAATACGGATCTTTCAGATATGCCTGTACCACCTGCTCATCGGAACAGATCCAGTCCACTTCGGTTTTTGCATGTTTTACCTGCTTATTAAAATTTCCCACTGACAGTTGCTGCACCAGCTTGGAATGATACATCGGTCCACGCGCCCTTGTGAGCAGATTCGTCAGGAAAAACCCTATGCGGATAATCTGTGTTCCCGGATAATTCGGGAATCCGCTCAGTACCACCTTTGCGTAACTGTATGACTGGGTACAAAGCAGATTCCTTGCAATGATGGTTCCCATGGAATGTGCAAAAATCATCACCTTTTCCGTTTGAAACCGCTCCCTGATATATGCCGTGATCTGTACCTGATCCGACAACAGATAACGGTCACCGTCTTTTTCTTTAAAGAACCCCAACTTTGGAGCATGTTCCCCATGCCCCCGCATGTCCGATGTCACCACCGTAAATCCCGCCTGCCGCAGCTGTTCAGCGAAAGCCTCATAACGCTCCTTATGTTCCTCCATCCCATGAATGATCTGAATGTATCCCCGCGGATGCTCACTTTCAAATACCGCCAGACTCAGCGCGTAACCGTCGGACGCTTTCAATACTATATTTTCCATTTATATCCTCTTCTCCGTTCGTACTTTTAAAACCAGTCCACATCTGTTCCATGTTCCAACTGTTCCGGTGTCATCAAAGACACGGCATCAATAAACCAGTTGCGAAACGTCATCGTCCCTCTCTTTTGCGCGGTCATTTCTTTCGCCGCAAGTTCTCCTGCAATGCCAGTAAACGCACAGCATGCCACTGCACTCTCCACCGAATTTTCCGCACTTAAAAAAGCACCAAGCATCACGGTGGACATACAGCCGCTTCCCGTAATCCTTGCCATCATCGGGCTTCCATTATGACACCGGTAGACGCAGCTTCCATCCGTGATCAGATCAGTTTCTCCGGATGCGACAAGAATCATCTGGTTTTCCTTTGCATACTGCTTCATCAGCTCCGGCAAATCCGTTTCTTCTGCTTCCGCCAGCGCATCCTCGGCTGCATCCACCCCGGTAACCGTTCCACAGTTGTGCAGCAATGCCTGTATTTCCGAATAATTTCCCCGGATACAGGTCGGATGGATTATTTTCATCAACTCCAGACATTTTTCACGCCGATAGGAAGACCCCGACACCCCGACCGGATCAATCACGATCGGATGTCCCAGCGCATGCGCCCGCTTTCCGGCAGTCTTCATCGCCTCATAATCCGAGATGGCCCCGAAATTACAGATCAGTGCCGCTGTACCTGCCGTGATCTCTTCCACCTCACAGGGATGGTGTGCCATCGTTGGTGACGCGCCTGCCGCCAGAAGGATATTCGCACAGTCGTTGACGGTTACTGCATTGGTAATGCAATGGATGATAGGACGGATTTGTTGTATTTTTTTATGAATTTCTGCAACCTTTTTCCCGGAAAATTTCATCACTGGTTCTCTCATCTTTCTGCTTTCCACTCGTGTCTGCTCATTCGCCGGTAAGCCTGTCCAATATCCCGGTCTTTTTCAATGGAATCGTTACGATAATCGCAATGATCGTACCACCGCAGGTACTGATCAAAAATGGCACCACAAACGTAAACAATGCCGCTGCTTTATTTCCCATAACCAGGTACGCAATCGGGTAGGAAAGCATTCCGCCGATGATACCGGTTCCAAACACTTCACCCACATACGCAAACGGAAGCTTTTTTCCATACCGGTAAAGCAGTCCTGCAAGCAATGCCCCACACATACTTCCCGGAAATGCCAGCGGGCTGCCAAGTCCTGTCAGATTACGGATCAATGCCGCCATAAAAGCCTGTGCCAGTCCCCACCACGGTCCGACCGTTACCGCGCACAGTACATTCACCAAATGCTGTACCGGTGCACATTTTGATCCAAGTACCGGGAAAGAAAACATGCTCCCAACTACAGCCACCGCCGTGAAAAGTGCCGTCAATGTCAATTTTTTTATCTGCAGATGATTCTTCATTTTACTTTTTTACTCCTCTTTTGTTCCCTTTATATGATCTGTTCTACAAGTTCTCCAAGATGCCGGGTGCCTGTCTCAATATCCTCGCAGGCAAAAATGCCGCTGACAACTGCGACACCCGCGATGCCTCTGCCTTTTAACTGCAAAACATTCTCTGCCGTGATTCCCCCGATTGCCACAACCGGAATTTTCACGCTGTGGCAGATTTCTTCCAGCAGCTCGTGCTTCATCGGAATGGCATCCTTTTTGGTTGTAGAGCCAAACACAGCACCACTTCCCAGATAATCAGCACCTCCCGCTTCTGCGGCTTTCGCCTGTTCCACGGTTTTTGCCGTCACACCAATGATTTTATCCGGTCCGAGAATCTCACGCGCGTGCGCCAGTTCCATATCGGACTGTCCGATATGAACCCCGTCCGCGCCGACTTTTGCCGCCAGTTCCACATCATCATCCAGAATGAGTTTCACTCCGTAACGATGGCAAAGTTCCAGCAATTCTTCTGCCTCCTTCTGCACATCCGCTTCCGGAAGTTCCTTCTCCCGCAGCTGTACCAGAGTGGCGCCACCTTCCAGTGCTTTCTCTACCTGCTCATATAATGTTTCATTGCCCAGCCAGGTGCGGTCGGTCACCGCATAAAGGCGGAGCTGTTCTTTTTTCATATTATTCACTGTTTTTTCCTCCTGCATGTTATCCCATTATAACACGCACGACAGGAGAAAATCTATACTGCATGCAAATGTGCATATTTTTCCTTTGTTGCCATTCCTCCGCGGATATGACGTTCGGATTTATTCACATCAATAATCTTGCGGGTTTCTGCCGCAAGTGCCGGATTCACCTGGCACAGCCGGTCTGTGATATCCTTGTGAACGGTCGATTTTGAAATCCCGTAATGTTTGGCAGCCTGCCGCACAGTTGCCTTATGTTCAATGATATAGTTTGCGATTTCCACGGCTCTTTCTTCAATATAAGCTTTCAAAAAAATACCCCTGCATTCCTGTGTTTGTACAGTTTATGCAAGGATATGTTTGCTTATTACTTACTTCCCACAAAGACTCTTCTGTCACAACCTGTCCCACAACAGTTCCATCAGGTTTGACTCCAAAATAAAGTTTCCTTTTCAATACCAAGATTCAAATCAACACCTGCCTTCACGCATATAATTAAATTATATACTGCTTATAATGATATGAGGTCATATAAAGCAAATATTCTTGTCTATGTCCCATGACGAACTGAATAAGAGGACATATGGCAAAAAAATAGCCGTCCATGTCCCATGACGAACTAAATAGAGGACATATGATAAAAAAGTGCTCATTTATGTCCTGTTAAACAGATCCTGTGGGACTTTTTCATGCGCTTTTTCTACATATGTCCTTTTACCAACTTCTCTCGGGATTTTTCAATGCACTTTTTCTACATATGTCCCTTTGCCAATTTTTCCCGGGATTTTTCAATGCACTTTTTCTACATATGTCCCTCCGGCAACTTTCACCGAGACTTTCTGGCTTACTTATTCTCTATATGTCCCCAAAACACAAGGAAACGCGCACGAAAAAGGGAATGTTCCACACACGGAAACATTCCCTCTTTCATTTATGTATTTATTTTTCCAGTTTTGTCAGTTCATTGCTGTCCACATCCGCTGCATGACCGCCCTCACTATGGCTTGCTGATCCGTTCTCGAACCACCATGCCACACCTGCGGCCAACACAACAACTGCTACTACAACTACGATAATGACTTTTTCTAACATGAAATTTTCCTCCTGAACTCTTTGAAAATGGTCGCTTATTTCAAAGAGTCAGAAGCTTTTTCCCCATCCTGCCAGTGTATGTATGCCATAATCCACGCATGGCTGCGCACAAATATGTTTTCGATACGGCAGGATGCCAGATAAATCCGGGTAGCATTCCCGGCAAATCCGCTTGCAAGTCCTGCCCACAAAATGATGTTGCGTTCTGCATTCAGCCGCGTGATCCGTGCACGGACGGTCAGACGCGCCTGTTCGAACTGTGTCAGTTCGGAACGTCCGAGGATATCAAGGAAGGAACCCTGCTGCCGCTCCATCGTATGTACCGCAAGATGATCCGGCTCCGCCTGCGTGATATCGTGCATGTTTTGCACACCATAGCTCTGCTGCACCGCAAAAAAACATATGACAACCGCCAAAAAGATGCCTACACACCGCATCCGGCTCTTTTGTATCCGCATGATTCCCTCCTTTCCCGGGCATGCCCGTGTTATGTAATCATTCCATCACTACTTTGTCAGTCCAGCCTTCTTGCGAAGCAGGTGATACAGCCACCTGCCCTCGTCACTCAGCTCACTTTTCTTGAAACCGCTGACTTTCGGACAGCTGCTTTTAATAATAGAAGAAGATTCCTGTTTGTTTGACAGATTCCATGCAATGTAGCTGACGCCATATTCATCCATCGTCTGTACCCAGCGGTTTGCTTCTTCTTTGTCAATCGCTCCATTTCCGGAAGCGTCACAGATTCCATACTCTGTAACAAATACCGGAAGCCCTTTGTTGATGGCTGCGGTCATTTTATTGCGCAGGTCTGCCTTGTGGGTAGCCGCATAAAAATGCAGTGCATACATAAGATTCTCCCCTTTAATTGGGTCTGCCGCTGCCTGATCCACATCCTGTGACCAGGTTGGCGTTCCCACAACGATCACCGCTTTTTTATCATTTTCACGGATGGTAGAAATCACGCTTTTCGCATAAGACTTGATCTCTTTCCAGCTTGTTCCGTTGTTCGGCTCGTTGCAGATCTCATAAATCACATTGTTGTAACCTTTTAATTCCTTTGACATCTCCTTGAAAAAGGCTTTTGCTTCTTTTTTATGGGAATTTGGATTGCCATCACTTAAGATGTGCCAGTCCACAATCACATACATCTTGTGTTTCTTTGCCAGCTTTACACCTTTTTTTATGAGTTTCTTTAAATCACTGCGGTTCTTTGCATCTCCGCTGCAGTAGCCGTTATATTCTTCGGTATACATCGCCAGTCGCACGACATTTGCCCCCCATTTGTCATGCAGCTGGGCAAAACACTTGTCGTTGACATACTGCGGATACCAGCTCAATCCATGTGTGCTGACCCCGCGAAGCTGTACTTCATGCCCCTTTTTGTCCACAAGTTTTGTTCCTTTGACGTGCAGTCTGCCTGCCGATGCATCATAATACGTTGTTTTTGCTTCTGTCATTTGAAATCCCCCTGTCATACACAATCCAAGTGCAAACGCACACAGCAGTGCGAGTACACGCAGAACTTTTGTTTTTTTATGAAATAAATACATGTTTCATACCACCCTTCTCCAACGGGAACAGGCGGCTCCACGTTCCATTGAACCGCTGCAACATTCTTAATCAATCGCTGTAACCTTGTAATCTTTCTCTTCTACTGTTTTCTTTAATACATCATCTGCCACTTCCGAGGACAAGGTCACAACAGCAGTGCCAGCCTCATGGCTGACTTCTGCGGATGTCACCTCCGGAAGTGCCTCAAGTGCTTTCTTTACCGTTGCCTCACAGTGTCCACACATCATTCCTTCAATATGCATTGTCTTTGTCATTACTTTTTCCTCACTTTCGCTTGTTTTTATTTCTACCGGTTCTGCTGCCGGTGCAGCATCTTTATTTGCTTTTCCGTGTACGGAAAACAGGTTCAGCCGTAATGCGTTGGTCACGACACAAAAGCTGGATAAGCTCATAGCTGCCGCGCCAAACATTGGATTTAATTTCCACCCAAATATAGGATACCACACTCCGGCTGCAAGTGGAATCCCTATTACATTATAAAAGAATGCCCAGAACAGATTTTCATGGATGTTCCGCAGCGTTGCCCGGCTTAGGCGGATGGCCGCCGGAACATCCCGCAGACGGCTCTTAACCAGGACAACGGATGCCGCATCGATTGCCACATCGGTTCCGGCACCGATGGCGATTCCGGTATCTGCTCGTGTCAGTGCCGGGGCATCGTTGATTCCGTCTCCGACCATGGCTACTTTGCCCTGTTCCTTCAGCTTACGGATCTCTGCCTCTTTACCTTCCGGCAGTACACCGGCTATGACTTCGTCCACTCCTGCCTGTGCACCGATGGCTTTTGCTGTGCGCTCGTTATCTCCGGTCAGCATAATGACACGGATTCCCATGTCACGCAATTCGGCCACCGCCTGGGGGCTGTCCTCTTTGAGCGTGTCTGCTACAGCAATCAGGCCGGCACAGGTATGATTTTTGGCAAAAAGCAACGGTGTTTTTCCCTCTTCTGCCAGCTTTTGGGTCTGATCGAGCAGGGTGGAATCTACAGTTACGTTCTCCTTCATGTAAGAAACGCTGCCACCGAGCAGCAGATCTTCCCCACGCACCGCGGAAAGACCATTTCCCGGAAGTGCCTGAAAATCATGTACCGCCGTCTGGGAAATCCCCGTCGCTTTGGCATGCTCCATAACTGCTTTGGCCAGCGGATGTTCACTCGAACTCTCCAGATCTGCAGCAAGCTGCATGAGATCACGCTTCGTGTAGCCTTCTGCCGGTAAAATATCGGTCACGCGTGGCTCTCCTGTTGTGATCGTTCCCGTCTTATCCAGTGCTACAATCTGTGTTTTTCCAGCATTTTCGAGTGCCACCGCATTTTTGAACAGGATTCCGTTTTTAGCGCCCATCCCATTTCCGACCATGATCGCTACCGGGGTTGCAAGTCCAAGCGCACACGGACAACTGATGACGAGCACGGAAATACCGCGCGCTAATGCAAATCCGATATCTTTTCCGGCAAGCAGCCATACCATAATGGTGATTACTGCAATGGTGATAACGGCCGGTACAAAAACACCGGATACTTTATCCGCAATTTTTTCAATTGGGGCTTTGGTCGCCGCTGCATCCGATACCATTTTAATGATCTGGGAAAGCGTCGTATCCTCGCCCACACGGGTTGCCTCGCAGCGCAAAAATCCGGACTGGTTCGTGGTTGCCGCACTGACAGAGGAACCTTTCTGTTTGTCAACCGGAATGCTCTCTCCGGTGAGTGCTGCCTCGTTGACCGCACTGCTTCCCTCTAGGACAATCCCATCGACCGGAATGTTTTCTCCCGGACGCACGACAAAGGTATCCCCCTGCCGCACTTCGGTGATCGACACGATAACTTCCTTCCCATCCCGCACTACAGTCGCAGTCTTCGGTGCCAGCCGCATCAGGCTCTTTAAGGCATCGGTCGTCTTTCCTTTGGCGTGGGATTCAAGCATTTTTCCGACGGTGATGAGTGTCAGGATCATGGCAGCGGACTCAAAATAAAATTCATGCATATATCCCATGACCGCGTCCATATCGCCGCGCACCTGTGCTCCAGTCATAGCAAACAGAGCATAGGTACTGTAGCCAAACGATGCCCCGGCACCGAGTGCCACCAGCGTATCCATATTTGGTGCACCGTGAAGCAGGCTGGTAAATCCGCTTACAAAGAATTTCTGGTTGATCACCATGATGATAATGGTCAGAAGCATCTGTAAGAGTCCCATTGCCACATGATTGTCTTTCATGGCAGCCGGAACCGGCCAGCCCCACATCATATGTCCCATGGAAAAATACATCAGTACCACAAGAAAAATGACAGACGCGATCAAACGTTTGCGCAATTTCGGTGTCTCGTGGTCTTTTAGTGCTTCTTCCTCTTCTGCTGCGGCCTGTTCTTTTTTTGCGCCTTTGGGTGCTGCGCCGTATCCGGCTGCAACGACTGCGTTTACGATTTCCTGATCGGTTGCCGTGCCCTCCACACCCATGGAGTTGGTCAGCAGGCTGACAGAGCAGGAAGTCACACCCGGCACTTTGGAGACGGCTTTTTCCACGCGGGCGGAGCATGCCGCACAGCTCATGCCGGTCACTTCATATTGCTTCATAGTTGCCTCCTACATTTCTTACTTCATTAATTTTTGTAACATCGTTACTAATTCGTCTACTTTATCGTCCTCGCCGTTTCGGATGCCATCTGCGACGCAGGTACGGATATGTTGTGCCAGCAGGACTTTATTAAAACTGTTGAGTGCCGCATTGGCAGCCGCTACCTGTGTGATGATATCCGGGCAGTAACAGTCTTTTTCTACCATGCCTTTGATGCCGCGGATCTGTCCTTCAATGCGGCTCAGGCGATTGATCATATCTTTCCGTTCCTTCTCGGAACGCTCTTTTTTCTTACAGCATTCACAAGTATGTTCTTTTTCCATTCGGATTATGTCTCCTCTCTCTCCGATACCCTGTATGGGTATCCTTCTGCATCGCATTATATACCCCCTGTGGGTATTATGCAAGAATTATTTTTCTCAATAAAAATGAGTGTCTTCCGGTTTTTGGAAAACACTCATGTATTATTTATTATTCCTCTATGGATACAAAAGGAAATTCTTTTGTGAGATTTCGATCCATCTCCATCATATGCAGAAGACGGCTTGCTGCACCTGACGGATGATTGATTCCAGATTCCCATGCCTCCACAGTCTTACAGGAAACACCAAGATAACTTGCAAATGTCTTTTGCGACATTCCGGTTTCGTTACGAATCTTCTTTACTTCGCTGGCATTGTATTCCTTAACAGGAACAACTGTCACGACACGGCGCGGAAGTTTTTTTTCTTTACTTTTTGCATCCTCAATGGCTTCCTGTAATCCAGCCACAATACTTTCATATACATCGCTCATATTATTTCTTCTCCTATAACTTCAATTTCAATTGTTCAATTAAACTTTTGATACCATTACGTTCAGCTTGCGACAGATTTTCTTTTTCATTTTTAGAATACACGGTAATCAAATAAATAACCTCTTGAACCACAAAATCCACATAGCAAACACGGGCACTGCCACTTTTCCCTTCATTCTGTTTTTTAAATTTCATGGAGTCGTGGGAGAATCCCCCGTGATTTGTTCCTGTTGACATTTACTAATATAATATTCAGAAACAATATAACTTTATGAAATAACATTATCAAACACGTTTTTACCTGTCAAGAACAATTTCTATTATTTTCTCCAAAAGTGTGGTATGCTCTGTCATAGATTATATTTAAATGAGGAAGAAAACATTGAAAAAATTAGTACAAAGATTATTATTCGGAATCGGCATCCTATCCCTTGGCATCACGTTCACCGGTTGTCATGCCAGCCATTCACAGACGGATTCACAAAAAACTATTTCCAGACAGACAGAACCGCAGGCCGGACCAACAGAAACGGAAACTTCTTCCACGCTTTCTCTGATTGACGCTTCCGGCATGACATTAGAAAGCCGCATCCACACATCGGACGGTTACACAAGAACCAAAGAAGCCGACGGAAGTCTTGCAGAGTTTTTGCGAAACTATGCCATGGAGCCTGATCAAAGTCCCGTTCTATTATATGACGGCAGTAAAAAACGCAATCAAAAGGCTCATGTTGCCGTATTTGATCTCCCACTTGAACATGAGGATCTCCAGCAATGCGCGGATTCCGCCATCCGGGTATATGCAGAATATTTTTGGAGTACAAAGCAATACGATCGCATTGCTTTTCATTTTACGAATGGATTTGACGCCCAGTATACGAAGTGGGCAGACGGTTACCGTATCCGTGTAAACGGAAATAATGTAAGCTGGATCAAAAGTGCACAGCCGGACACTTCCTACGACAGTTTGAAAGACTATCTGCGTATCGTTTTTTCTTATGCCGGTACCGCCTCCATGGATACCGAAGCACAGCCGATCCCGCTATCTGATCTGCAGGTGGGAGATGTGTTTTTAAAAGGCGGAAATCCGGGGCATGTTGTGATGGTCGTTGATCTGTGCGAAAATGCAGACGGCAAAAAAGCCTTCCTGCTTGCACAGGGATATATGCCGGCACAACAATTTCATGTATTAAAAAATCCGGCGCACGAAGATGACCCATGGTATTATGAAGATGAAGTCACCTATCCGTTTCACACGCCGGAATATACCTTCCAGAAGGGAAGCTTAAAACGATTAAATTATGGGATTACCCACACTGCTCCTGAATAAGCCTGTGGATTTCCTCTGTGTCTTTATCCAGTGCCACTTCCAGTTCCCCATACAGCAGATTCTCTGCCAGTTTAAAATAACGCCCATCCACCGCCGTAACTTTTCTGCCCTGCCGGACACGCTCTTCTTTCCGGTCGCAGATCAGTTTGATGATCCCCACCAGACGCTCCGGATCATTGCTGGTGATAGTACAGTTTTTTAGAATCTGTATCTGAAAAATCCAGATGCACCAGATCCTTTACCTCACATACTCCGTTTGCAGCTTTGACAATAAATTCTCCTATCTGATACAAGATAATTCCCCCTTTTCCCTGTATTTCTATTGTACCACAAGGAAAAGAGGGCATTCAAAGGTCGAATTCAACGAAAATTTCTCATTATGAGGTTGGGGACGTTGCACAATTTTTCAAAATCTGTCTCACTTTTGAAGCTGCTGCAACACGGGCTTTCTTTCCCTTATCGATCTGCGTAAGTACCTCTGACCACGCATCATACAACCGATCTAAGTCACCATTCTTTGCATTTTTCCACTGTGTTTCATCGGACTGTAAATTTTCCAGATACCCTTCAAACTCAGACACCATCTGTTGAAGATCATGTTCCTTCCATGATGCCCCATAACTTGTTGTTATATACGCGTTTACAGCCTCACGGCAATACCCAAACGCCACCCCGATCCTAAAATCTTTTTCGTCCGGCTCACATGTTTGTAAATATAAAATCTCCTCCTGTATGTGTCCCAGAATACCCTGAAACATCTGATCCTCTGTCGTTTGGTTCCATACAATCTGGGCGTCTTTGTTCCGTATCACCCTGTACTGATAAACATTTGCTGATACGGATACTATGCATACCGCAATTGTGATTATCAACGCAATTTTTTTCTTCATCTTATCCCTCCCACCAAATGAAAATCTTCCATTTTGATATGCCCTTGCTATCACATAGGATGGTTCATAAAATGCACTGCAATTATAATTATCATATTTCCTCTTCCAGTGCATAGTCTTTTATCCAGTCATCTTCTACTTTTAGCGGATTTTCACAAAATCTGGTAAATCTGGTAATACTGTAGCATTTTTCAAACAGAAAATCAATCGTTTTCCTCACCTTCACCGCAACCAAAAATTTCTCATTATGAGGTTGGGGACGTTGCACAATTTTTATAATCTCAAATCCTCCATGGTACTTTCATCCTTTAAGATAATTTTTACTATTCTTTTTGAACTACAGAATACATCCATCCGTAATTCGAATAATGCGATCACATCGATGTGCCACCTCGTCATCATGCGTTACTATAATAATTGTTTTACCAGTTCTGTGAATTTTTGCAATCTCATCCATAATCTTAATGCTGTTTTCACTGTCAAGAGCCCCTGTAGGTTCATCACACAACAGTAGTTCCGTATCTGCAATAAGAGCCCTTGCAATCGCACAACGCTGTTGTTGACCTCCCGAGAGTTCTGATGGATATTTTCGAAGAAGATCAGATATTCCCACACGCTCTGCGGCATCTTCAATAATATGTTTCCTTTTCTTTACCGACCTTGCCAAAAGTGGTACTTCTAAGTTTTCGTAAACTGAATATCTTTCAATTAATGCAAAATCCTGAAACACGAAACTTACATATTTTTTTCTAAATCCATGTAAATCTTTTTTACTCAATTTAGATACAGGTATATCGTTATACAAATAGGAACCACCTGTCACATCATCCATGGCTCCTATTATATGTAATAATGTACTTTTCCCAGAACCGCTTGCCCCCATAATTGCACACAATTCATTATCTTGTATTTTCAAATTTACATTTTTTAATGCATGTGTTTCATTTCCCTTTCCAAAATACGTTTTCTCAATATGCGATAAGCGGATCATTACAAGCCCCCCTCTTTTACAATCATCTGTGGTGAATATTTCTTTATAAGGATAACTGGCAAAATGGATAGAATAAGTACAAGTATAAGCATTTCTTCAACTAAAATTTTTATAATATGAGCAAAGAAAATATTCTGTATCATCTGATATGTTTCATAATTATTCACAAATAATCTTGTAAACATGACATAAATTCCTGCTCCCGCAATTATCAACGCTATAAAGCTTTTCAATAAATTTTCCATTATATATATAATGACTAAATCCTTTTCTGAAAATCCACATATATATAAGACACCATACTGTTTTTTATTTACTATAAAAGAAAGCGCACACATGCTCAAATTTATAATGATTGTTCCAATCAAAATGACGCCAAACATTCTGGAAAATATCATTCTGATCTTTTCGTTTTCTATTTGGGCATTTTTTAAATAACTATTTAAAGATGAGAGCTGTATCTGTATTCCATTTTTATCAGCCAGTTTTTTTAACTCAGATTTCATATTATCTGGCTTTTTATACGATTCATATATCCAAAATCCGGAAGATGGATATACATCCCCGAAAACTAACACGCGGTTATCCATATTATAAACTGCCACGGTAGTTCCTGCTGCTGCTCCAGATGCTATTTCCCCGGAAATAAAATTCTGGTGTTTTTTTAAAATTCCATCCACTACATATACATCATCCTTCCCATCCTCCTGTTTTACCACATATTGTGTTCCAACCTTAACTTTTTTAAAATTATATCCCAAATACAAGTGATATATATTTTTATTTATATCTGTCATTTCTGCTTTTTTATAAAATTCTAAATTGCATAACCCAAGGACCGTCTGATCTGCCCATATCCATGTTAAATTTCCCTGTTCATTTCCCTGTAATCTGGCTAATTCCGGAAGTCTGTCTGTTTCTAATGAAGAAATTGATCCGATAAACTTTACCACTTTTTTATCCATCGCTTCATTTATAAAATCCTGTGCTTTCTGTGAATAAAAATCTCCATTTTCAACATATAACAATCCAATATTATCAATAGTTCCCGTCAAAACCTGCTCACACTGCTTTTGAGAATAACTAAAAATATTATTATAAAAGCTTATTACCCCTATAAGAAAAATACTCATGGTAATAAAAACAACTAATATAATAGAAATTTTCTTATTCAGGCGAATTTGATCCCATGCAATAATTATCCATTTCATAACACACCATTCCAATCCTTTTCGTCTTATCCGTCTACAAGCTTTTTTGCTCTATGTGTCACATAAAACAAGAATAATATATATACACATCCGATTTCCACTACGATTATCTCAATCCATTTTTCTGTTACCATATACGTGTAACGATAAAAGAAATGATAAATTACAGCTATTATTATTCCACCAAAAATTTTATTGTGTCAGGCACCTCTTGGCCATAGCAATCTTATTTAGCTTTATCAATCGTTCTTTCTGACTTAATCCATCCTCAATTAATACCGCATTGATATTTTCCATATTTGAAAGACAAATTAATTCATTAATACTTGCATAGTCCCTTATATTTCCCTTTTTATCAGGATGATTCTCACGCCACTCTTTTGCTGTCATACCGAACAATGCCACATTTAATACATCCGCTTCAGATGCATATATAACGGATATTTGTTGAGACGTAAGTTCTGACGGAATTAAATTAGTTTTTATAGCATCTGTATGTATACGGTAATTGATTTTTGCAAGTTCTCTTTTTGCACTCCATCCCAGTAAAGCTTGTTCTTCTTTTTTTAATCGTTCAAATTCCTTAATCAAATAAAGTTTAAATTGTGGAGACACCCAACTTGCAAATTCGAATGCAATATCCTTATAAGCATATGTTCCACCATATCTGCCAGCCTTAGCCACAATGCCTTTGGAATTGGTTCTTGTTACCCATTGTTTTACAGACATAATGAAACGATTAAGTCCTGCCTCTTACATAATTTCATCATATGCATTAGTATCAAAATCCTCATTATACATTTCTTCCCAAATACCAAGAAATTCTATTGTATTTTTATTCCGAAGCCATTTTTCAATCAATGCCGGTCCATTATCAATTTTTCGAACCATATCAGTTAAAGAAATATAATCATCTTCTTCAATTTGCAATACCTGTATTTCTGTTCCATCCACATTAAGCTTCCCCATAATTCACATTCCTTCTATTTATAACATACTACAAAGTAATTTTTTCTTACTTGTGCCTCGTAGAGCCAAATACCCCCATCGCACTAATCCGGTAACGGATATCTTTTTCTCTTTGCCGCATCCGGCAAAATATTTTCTCATAATGTTATATGCCCCTACTGCATCCGCATTATATACTGACAACCGGTCCTTATACAATCCCCTGTTCGTTCTGTTACATTTCTTTGCATATTCTTTTGTTACTTGTGGTGCATGTGGGGAACGCTGGCTTGAATATTCTTCTGTCTGTTTCGCAAGTGTAATTCCATGCATTGCAAGTTTATACTCCAGCATTCCATATATTTTTGCATAAGGCAGTGCATGAAGTTTTTGGATAGTTGTCACAGATGTCATATGTATGCTTCAGATACTCCTTTAGCTGCTTCGGAAGTGATAATCGTACCCTTTTGCTTCCAGATACATGTACAATTGCATTCTGCATATAGGTAATTTTCAACTTCCGCATTCAGAATCTTTCGCCTGTACTTTACCGACCAAACCACATGGTAATTAATGTTGTACACGCAAGTGCGTGAATGAATTAAATTTTCCTTCATATATAGTGTACCACATCTCCAAGAGAGGAACAAGTGTTCTGTTTAAAATTCAAAAAAGAGGAGACGTTAAAGTCTCCAATGTAACCTGTGGTTACGCGCTTTCCTCTGCGGCGGTTACAATCTTATTGTCAAAACCGTTTTCAGAAAATAACGCATAATAAAATTTTGCTTTCTGCTTCAACGGTGTGAGTTTGGCAAGCGTATCAAGATATTCGGAATAGCTAAAAGGTGCTTTCTTGAATTTACACTCGCCGACAAGATAATCCTTTGCACCCCTGCTGATTCCAAGCAAGTCAACTCTCTTATTTCTTTTGTGACTTCTGTTTAACACATAGAACCACTTATAAATGCTGGCTTTCAGGTATGTTTTTTTCTGTCATCGTCTAGTTGGTATTCCAAAAAGAGCCTGTGCATCAATTTTGCACAGACTCTTACTATATTACTATTAAATTATTGTATCCCTATCCTGACCTTTATATAGGAATCTTCTCACTTCCATAATCTTTTCAGCACCTTCATCTGCGATAACCACATAATAAATCACATAATTATCTACATAGATGCGATAATATGGATAATGTCGCTCTTTCAAAGAATGATATGGTTCAAAGCTCTCAGCTACATCGACTCTGGCAAGTATTGCTGCTTCAACAGCATCCAATAAATCATTCGCAGCTTGTGGGTTTCTTAACTTATCTGCAATGTATGTCACCTTTTCTTCCAAGTCTGTATAGAATAATGGAAGATACCTTAATCTGTATGAATTATTAGCCATTTACTCTCCTTCTTAAGCCACTAAACACTTCTTCATGTGACAGACGTGTCTTATCCTCCATTGCCATTCTGTCTGCTTCATCAAGAGCTGATTCCACACCGTCCGTTAGTCTTGAATACGCCTCCAGACTTAGTACAACCATTGCACCATATCCATTTTTAGTCAGATATACTGGTTCTCCCTCATTTACAATCTTTTCAATATCAGGAAATTTATTTCTTAAATCGGAAACTGGTTTAATCTGAATCATAACATCACGTTCCTTTCTGCTTATCATAACTTTATCAATATATTATCATGATCATTATACCCCAGATAACTCATTTCTACAACTGGATTTTTATCATTCTAAGAATTTGCCAATTTCCAAAACCGAACCAATGAAAAAAGCCAATACATTTTTTGTATCAGCTCATTGAAAATCAAAGAGAGACTGTAAAATACAGTCCCTCTCACGAATCATTTGTATCCCTTTACTTTTACTTTGGATGAAAGTCCTTTTTTCTTTAACAACTTCTTATATGCTGTAAGTTTGTTCTTTGGTACCTTTATGGTTGTTATCCTGGTCAGTCCCTTAAAGGCATTCTTTGATACCGTCTTGGAAGTCAGTTTCTTAGAACGAATCGTTATTGTCTTTAACTTCTTGCAACCATAGAATGCATTCTTACCTATGCTTACGATATTTTTACCTATCGTAATTTCGGTAATCTTCTTATTATTCCTAAAACTGTTATCTGCAATTTTTGTTACTTTATAGGTGACACCCTTCACCTTGATGGTTGCAGGAATCGTTATGGTCTTTGCATTCTTATTTGCCGGTGCCTTGTACGCAACCTCCTTCTTTTCGCTGCTGGTGATGATATAACTACCGGTCTTCTTATCATCCGATACCTTATCCCCTTTTTTCGGAGTCTTTACTGCTGGTGTTTCAGGTGCTGGCGTTGACGGTGTTTCAGGCGCTGGCTGACGGCGGCCTGCGTGATGCGATAGCGCCGTGCCAGTTCCTCCTGCGTCGCATGTAAAAAGAAATTGCATTTGCTTTCTTATTTCACGCTTCTCCAGACTTTGTTCGACCAGTGCGTGTAGTACTTCTTGCCGTCAATGATGCGAACGCCGCGAACCTTGTAATAGTAGGTCCTGCCTGCTTTCAGTTTCTTCGTGTTCAGATAATACTGCGACCGGCTTCCGCCCTTCGTTGTGAAGAAAGGTTTCTTGCCGTAGCCGCTGTTCTTCTTTACAGAACGATAAATCTCGAACTTGTCAACCTTGTAGCCCTTGGACTTTTTCCAAGTCAGAAGAATCTTTCCGTCCTTCGTCAGTTTGGTCTTCACAACGATTGTTGTGTTCTGAACGCCCTTGACAAGTTTCGCCTTCTTGTCTGCGCTCGGCTTCGTCGGGTTCGTTGGCTTGGTCGGCTCTGTTTTCTTAGCTGTCTTGACTTCGACTTTATCGCCTGTTTTCAGACCGGTAATCTCTGCTACTGCTCCTTTAGAAACTCCATTCACCAAAACATCCGTAATTTCGTAGCCATCTTCTACTGTAATGGTAAGCTTCGTTCCATCTGCACTGAGGGCAGTTTTCGCGCCTTCACTGCCTTGAATCGTCGGTTTTTGGTTCGGTCTGAAGGAGCCGCCGCCACTGGAGGGGCGCGTGGTGATCGTCAGCTTGCCGTCCTCATAGCAGATGGTGTAGTTGCCGGAGGCCGCCGCGTCGCCGACACGGATCTTGACCTCGCCGGTCTTGGTCATGTCGGGGGCAATTTCGTTGCCGTCCGCGTCGACGTACTTCACCGTCGGCAGGGTCGTCAGCTTCTCCTCGCCCACCAGACCGGAAACGGTGTAGCTGTCCTCTCCCAGCGCGGGAGCCTTGTCGCCCACATAGGCGGTCTGATCCTTGGCCTTGACGATAACAGTCTTCTTCTCCACCGTCAGGGTATAGGTCGCTGTTGCTTGCTCGTAGTCCGCAGTCTCCGCTGCCGTTGCCGTGATATTGGTGCTGCCTGCCTTGAGAATGGTGACCTTGCCGTTTGCGTCCACCGTAGCAACGGTTTTATCGCTGCTCTCGTAGGTCACGGTGCTGCCCTTCGCCGCTCCGGTAGCGGCGAAGGTGAAGCCCGCGTCGCCGTAGGTCTTGGTCACATTGCCGTTCTCAAACTTGAAGCCGGTCTGCTTGTCCTTGTCGGTGGCCTTTATTGTTATAGTAAGGACGTAGTCCGCATAGTTGCCGCTGGAGACTGTATAGCTGACTTGTGCTATTTTCCCCACTACACCTTCGGAATTCCGAACGGTGAACGAGAAAGTACTGTCGTTAAGAGAAGGGTTTTCAACAACAGAGAAATCATCGTGCTTAGCCGACCAGCTCAGGCTGCCGCCCGGCACGATCCCCGTTGTCAGATCCACCGTTTTTATGCTGCCGATCTTCGCGGAAACAGGAATTTCCTTGTCTCCATAGCTCGCCTTAGCTATGGTGATTTCCTTTTCGGCGCTGGTAACATCCTCATAGTTATTGTCACCCGCTTTGGTCGCGGTGACGAACACCGTACCCGCCTTCGTGGGATGCAGCTTGCTGCCGTCAACGATCGTCGCTTCGCCGGTGCCGTTCTTCACGGTGTAGCTCACCGCACCGTCGCCGGCTCCGCCGGAAACCGTCAGCGTCAGATCTTCGCCGTAGGTCGCAGCATCGGAGGTCACGGTCAGCTCAGCCTGATTGGCCTTCGTGATGGTTGCAACATGCTCCACAGTGAGGCCGGCGGGCAGAATGTATTTTTCGCTCTCGGTCTTTTCGGAGGTGAAGGTCACCTTGCTGGCCTCCTTCACATTCGCGCTGTTGTAGGCATAGCTGCCTTTGACCTCGGGCAGAGCATCGCTTGCGTCCACCTTGGCGCTGGAATTGATCTCCACGCTGGCTTTTGTGAAGCTCGTGCTGCCGTCATAGTCCTTGGTAAAGAAGGTAGGAAGGCCGCCGAAATGCAGATCATCCTTCGTCAGCGTTTTCTTGGTGATCGTCGGCGTACCCACGGTGCGGCTGCCCTTATGCGTTTCACTCTCAAACTCCACGGTGAAATCTCGACTGCATCCGTTCCCGGAGCAGACGCCTATGGCCTGGAACTTGAACTTGCCTTCCTCAGGATGGGACGCATCCTTGAGGTACTTCAAGTGCCGGTCATGGCTGAACTTCGTCCAGTTTTTTGGGACGGCATTGCTGTCGCCGGTCTGGGTGATGGTCAGAACGAACGTATCGCCGTAGGCGATGGGGCCCTCCGGCATACCGGTGATGCTGATGGTAATGGGGGCCCTATTCACGGTCACCGGAACGTCAATGCCGCTGACCTTCTTGTAGTTGGGATCTTTGGGCGTGTAGGTGGCATTGAAGGTGTGCTCGCCCACATTGCCAACACTCTGCTCAGGATTCTCCCAAGTCCACTCATCGGTGGGCAGCGTCACCTTGGCAAGGGTGTCGCCGTAGACAGCCGTCACATCGTCGGGGATGGTGTACTGCAGAAAGGCCTGACTAATGGTATACTCCACACTGGCGGTTACTGCATTATTGCCCTCGCCCAGCGTGATGCTGGCTTCGTATTTGCCCGCGTCGGTGGGGGCGGTTCCAAGGGTAGTGTCAGCATCCTTATTCTTGTAGGTGATGGCGATCTGAGCCACCGCCAAACCCTGCCAGTCGTTTCCTGTCAGCGTCGCCGCCTTGGGCTTTCCGTCATAGTCGAGGCTGACGAGGTCGAGGGCCTTGATGGTCACGCTGCCGCCGTTTTTGTCGGTGCAGTCTGCGGCATCGCAGGTAGCAATAATGGTGTCCTTGGTACCCTCCTTGAGCTTATACGTCCAGTTGTGCTGGTGCGCGCTGAGGTAGAGCTTATTATCCTCGCCTTTGATGACCACATAGCCTTGGTCCGCCTCATCCGGGATGAAGATGGCGGCATAGTTCAGCGCCGTATTGGTCGCGTCGGTGGCGAACTGAGCTTGGAAGTTCTCCATAGGCTTATCCGTCGTGGTGATGCCGATGCGGGCATCATTTGTCAAACCCGCGCCGATGGTGATGTTCTGTTCAGGGAACAGGTGCACATTGTTCTTTGTGCCGCCGGTATATTTTCCGGTTTCGTCGTTCAGTGTGCCGCCCTTGCAGTTGCCAGTGATGTTCACCGTGCCGTTGAAGGTAAAGGTTGCATCGGTTGCCCCACACACGCCGCCGCCGTTTCGGGTAGCATTGTTGCCGGAGATGGTGCCGTCTTTCATGTTGAAGGTAACATTGGAGACCACACACACGCCGCCGCCGGAGCCAGCATTGTTGCCGGTGATGGTGCCGTTCTCCATGGTAAATGTTGTATTATCTCCCATATACACGCCGCCGCCATAGGTGGCATTGTTCTTGGTGATGGTGCCGCCGCTCATGGTGAATGTGCTGCTCCTCGTATCGCTGGACACATACACACCGCCGCCGTTAGTAGCCGTGTTTTTGGAGATGGTGCCGTCGTTCATGGTGAACGTGCCGCCGTAGCACACACGCACGCCGCCGCCGTTGCTGACGGCCTTGTTGCCGGTGATGGTGCCGCCGTTCATTGTAAAGGTGGAGCTGGACCCAACACTCACACCGCCGCCACCGTGCGTCTCTGTGCCGTCCGCCGTGTTGCCGGAGATGGTGCCGCCGTACATATTGAATGTGCCGCTCACACCCACGCCGCCGCTGCTCGATATGTTGTCGGTGATCTTGCCGCCGTACATATTGAATATGCCGCCTTCGCCGACATACACGCCGCCGCCGGCTACAGCTTTTCCGCTCTGATTGTTGCCGGTGATGCTGCCGCCGTACATATTGAATGTGCCGCTCACAACCACACCGGAGAAGTAGTGCGTTTTATTGGTCTCGACATTAAAGCCGTGGGTGATCTTACCCTCTTTTCCCGCCGGTTCGCAGTCGGTCAGGGTAAAGGTCCTGTCGGACTTCACGATGATGGTGTCAACATTAGCATTCGCCGTGATGCTGTAGCCGTTCAGGCACAGCACCACGCCGTCTGTGGGCGTCCATGCTGTGGTAAGCGTCACATTGCCGGTCAGGTAGTAGTTGCCCGCCTTGGTGATTTTATTCAAACTGTCAACGCCCGTCCATGTCTCTCCGCTTGAGAGCGCATGGCTGGAATCTTCGCAGTTCACGTCGCCGCAGATGGGGTGATCGGGATGCCCTGTCTCCTCCGCCAGCGTCTCAGTCTGGCTGAACCAGTCGGACAGCGCCGCCAGCTTCTCCGTGTTTTTCAGTTGTGCCTGCTGTTCCTCGGTCAGGGTGTCATAATAGGCGTCGCAGGCGGCCTGAAACGCCTCGTGGACCGCATCCCGCGCCGCATCGTCCATGCCGTCCAGTTCCGCCGCGTCAGGCAGAGCATCGATCATCGCCTGCACGTTGGCCACGGCCTCGTCCTGCTTTACAGCCGGGGTCTCCTGCTGTTCTTCCTGTTCCGCAGGCTGATTTTCCTGCTTTGCTTCCCCGTTTGCCGGGTCTGCCGCTTCCTCCACGGCCGGGGGCGTCTGCGCTGCAAAATCTACTGTCTCTGCCAGTGCCGCTGTGGGCATCATTGCCAGGCACAGAGCCAGCACAAGAAACAGGCTTGTAATTCGTTTTCTCATGTTTATGTCCTCCTTGTATCCATTTTTCAGACTTCTGGCACATCTGGTCTGATGTGCATTTACTTTGGGAATATAGTACCACATTTCAAAAAAGATCTGCTGTTAATTGCGCGAATTACAGTTATTTCGACATGAACGATTTTAAAATGCCGTCATTTGCGGTTTATCGTTATGAAAAAAAGGGGCACACTAGAAATATTATAATTCTAGTGTGCTCCTTTCGCTCTGATTTTTCGATCCTTTTTCCAACTATTCTTCAATTGTAACAAACGGAAATTCTATTTAAAAAACCAAAAACTTGATCTCTGCAAAAAACTCCCGCAACATATTATTTGGCAAATACAATGGTGAAGATCCCGCTGCGATTCCGCATGCATCTGTCAATCCATATTTCTTTGCAATCTGTTTTGCACGGAACACATGAAAATCATTTGTTACGATTCCGACCGAAGTTCCTTCTTCCATCAGTTTCTGACTGTTTGTAACATTCTGTTCTGTTGTCAGTGACTGATCTTCCAGACGGATACGATTCTCGTCAATTCCCTGTATTTTTAAATATTGTGCCATGCCCTCGGCTTCCGACCATGGTTCGTTCTTTCCCTGTCCTCCGGAAACAATGCAGATCGTATCAGGATTTTCTTCCAGATACTCCACAGCCTTATCGAGACGATATTTTAATACAGGACTCGGTCCATTTTCACGCACCTGCGCACCAAGAACAATAATGTAATCCAATCCGGCTTTCCCCTTCGCATGCATCTGGCTGATGACGCATCCTTCCACAAAAACAAAAGAAACGATTCCAATGCACACAACGACCATACCAATGACCTTTACCACATGTGGTACTTTCTTCCAGAATTCCATTTGAAATGAAATTCCCAAAAGCAACAGAACAATTCCGATTGCTATCCACATCAGGAAAAAACTTGTCCCGGAACCTGTCGAACGCACAATTACTGCGTAAATGATACAAATAACTGCCAATATGAAAAATATCCAAAATGCCACTGATTTCTTTTTCATCTCCTAATACCTCACCTGAAAACTATATTCTGTTTCCTCCATCGAAATTTTTCTTCGATCCATACCCTGAATTTCAATATACCGGTCCTGCTGCAGCTGCTGGATGATCTGATCAATCTCCTCCGGTAATCCCTGCAACTCGGCACTGACCGAACCATCATATTCATTTCGTACCCAGCCGGTCACACCGTAACGCTGTGCCAGATGGGACAGGCGGTACCGAAAGCCTACGCCCTGTACGTATCCGGTAAATCGAATATGTTCTCTCATTTTACTTTCTGACATATTTTTCACCCCATATTTTCTAACCAGATTATGGTATCATACCTCACTATTTCCTACAATATATAGTTTTTGTTCTTTTCGTTATGATTTGATGCAAGCTTTTTTATTGAAAACCGTACATATATCATATACGATAAAATTAAAGGAGGAAACAACATGCTTGATGCCGATATTATTACCCTTTTTCTAAAGCGTTTGGAACGTGCGATCACAGAAGTCCAAAATAAATATGGAAGGCGCATTCTTGCCGTATGCTACCATATTCTGCGCAACGTCCCGGATGCACAGGAAACCGAAAATGATACTTATTTTGGTCTCTGGAACTCGATTCCACCACAAAATCCCGACAATCTGGAAGCATATACATTATAAAAATTGCAAGAAATCAGGCACTGAAAAAATGTGAATATAACCATGCCATGAAGCGAAATGCAGGTATGATTTCCATCGATGAAATGACCGGGGAGCTGACCGGAGCAGGCGAAATCTCCGATGCTGTTCTTGTGTCGGATCTGACTGCCTGCATCAACACTTTTTTAGGAACCATCAAGGAAGAACAGCGAAAAGTTTTTATTCTTCGTTACTGGTATTTTCTTTCCATCAAAGAAATTATGGAAGAATGTGAAATGAGCAAAAGCAAAGTGGAATCCATACTTTTCCGCGTCCGCAATTCACTAAAGGATGTACTCACTGAAAGGGGGTATCTGCTATGAAAAACCACAAACTGTATAAGGCAATCACCGAAATAAAAGATGATTATATCTTAGAATCCAAACCCCAGAAAAATACCTTTTACCAAATGCCTGGTTCCTCCAAAAGAACACAGATATTAAAACGCGCAGTCGCTGTTGCCGCTGTTTTTGCTGTTCTTCTGCTTGGAATCGGCATGGCAAATCCGACCTGGGCGCAAAAAGTACCGTTCCTTGGAAAAATCGTACAATACTTTAGAAATGATGTTCCGGAAAATCCACCGGTTTCCGACACACCAACCGAAGATACGGAATCTGTCGTCACACCTGCACCAGATTCGGAAAAAACGTCACAATCCACTTCCGAAAATAAGTCACAAAAAACGGATTCCACAGAAAACGAAAACACAGAGACCGGTACAAATACGCAGATTGTGATTTCTTCCATAAAAATTGATTCCGTTTCCAAAACCATTATTGTAGATTTGCTGATTCCAGAATCCGAATCTGCAAATTCCACAAACTATTGGATTGAACATATGACCACGATGAAGAGTCGGACTTTGGAAACAGAAGATGGCCTTTCCATCCGGCAATACGGCTTTTATACCGATGATGCAGCATGGAAAAATCCAAAATTATATCGCGGCTTTCAATCTCCGACCAATACCAGCCAACCTTTGGAGAATGTAAAAACAGAGGGAGAAGTGACGCAAATAGATGAAAAGGATTTCGAAGCAAACATCGAAGGTAGCGACATCTCACTTCCCGTGCAGCTCACCCCATATGGTATAACCATCCGCCCGGATGCAGACTGGAGAGAAGACGGACATTTTTACTACGTTATCGCTACCGATACCGACGGCAGGCAATATTATATGTGTAATCTGCCTTCTGTCGATGACCGAAAACCTTCCGAAAAAAAAGCGCACCCACTTCCTGCACCTTATGCAGATATGGATACGCTTGGTGATAACCTTTCCGCTGCCTGTGAACTGGATCATTGCGGAATCCAATACATTTTCAACGAAACCATTGACCTTAACACGATTCAGGAGATAGAGGTAAAAAGCCTCTATCCCTGATAACTCTTATATAATTTTTCAAACGCTGTAAAAGACCGCTCGATCATATCATAATCCACACAATAGGACACACGCGCATATCCCGGGCAGCCAAATCCGGTCGCAGATACGATCAGAAGATCCTGCTCCCTGGCCCGCTCGCAGAATGCATCTGCATCCGGCTCCAAAGCCTTGACAAACATGTAAAACGCCCCCTGCGGCTTAAAACATTCATAGCCGATCTTTGTCAGGCCATCGTAGAGCAGATCGCGGTTTTTCTTATATAATTCAATATCCCCAGTGTTGCCGACACAGGATGCAATCACTTTCTGGAACATGCTCGGTGCACAGACATAACCCAGCGCACGCCCGGCTCCTGCAATTGCCGCATAGACCGTCTTACTCTCGGTCACTTCATCCGGAACAATCACATAGCCGATGCGTTCACCCGGCAGTGACAGAGATTTGCTGTAGGAATAGCATACCAGTGTGTTTGCATAATATTTTGTCACATACGGTACTTCCACGCCATCATATGCGATCTCACGGTACGGTTCATCCGCAAGAATAAAGATCGGTGTGCCGTTTTCTTCGGATTTCTTTGTCAGAAGTGCGGCAAGTTTCTGGATTGTCTCTTTCGAATAAACAGCTCCGGACGGGTTATTCGGGGAGTTGATGATCACTCCTTTGGTGTGTGCGCTGATGGCTTTTTCTAAGGCTTCAAAATCAATCTGGAAATCGCTGGTGTGAGGCGGTACCACAACAAGTTTCGCTCCGTTGGCTTCCACAAACACACGGTACTCCGGGAAAAACGGTGCGATCGTGATGAACTCATCTTCCGGTGAAGTGGTAAGTGCGCGGAAACATACGGACAAAGATGCGGCAGCTCCCATGGTCAGGTAAAAGTTGTCTGCCGAAAACACAGTCTCATATGTCTTGTTCAGGTAATCTGCGATCGCCTGTCTCGTCTCGATATCCCCCTGTGCAGAAGTATATCCGTGTAAGGAAATGGAATCCAGTTTCTGTGTCAGGTCACGGATGGTCTCATTGACGCAGTCCGGTGCCGGTACGGTCGGGTTTCCAAGGGAAAAATCATAGACATTTTCCGCTCCCACAACTGCTGCGCGCTGCTTGCCATACTCAAATAATTCACGGATTGCCGAACGCTGGCTTCCTAATTGATACATATCTTCTGCTACGAACATTTTATTTTCCTCCTCATATAATCAGGTGTTTTTATTAAAATTCAAGGCTTTTCAACCTTTTATATCTCCTGTTTTTCAAGTTATCGCTTCTGACTTGCCAGATAATTTTCATACTCCAGCCGGCTCAGCCGCTCGATCTCCTCCCGGAGATTGTCCGCCGACATGCGAAGCGCCCCCTGACTCATGACCGTAAGCTGCTCCAGCCCGTCATTTGTCGCAACCGTGACACGGTACTTGTGCCCGATCTCATGCACGGTGCGCTCGATAAATGCATCCGCGGTCTCATCGGTTTTCGTGTAGACCACATCCAGATTGTGATATTTACTTCTGGCACCCGGATGTTCCTTGCGCTTATAGGCATCAAACACCACCAGCACCGGACAGCTCTTGTATCCCTGATAATTGCTTAAAATATCCAAAAGCTTGTCCCTTGCGGAATCAATATTGACACGGGAAAGTTCGTTTAAGTCTTTCCATGCAAAAATAATATTGTAACCGTCCACAATCAGATATTCTTCCTGCGGTCCCTTCGCCGGATAGATCGGATTGCCTTTTTTATCATATTTTACCACATTCGGCTTCGGCGCATCGGATTTCTTTTTCAGCCACTTGCGCCGCTCCTGATCTTCCATATCTTCGCGGCTCATGCCAAACTCGCGGGCATAAATCTGCTGCAGCTCCTGATCTAACTCCCAGCCGGTCTTGCCGGAAGACTGCTGCCGGTGCACCGGGCCAAAACTCTGCCCGTTGGTCTCATAACTGCGCCCGTCCGCAGGTGTCTGGGTTTCCTCCTCCGGCACAAACTGCCGCGGCAGATGCATATAATCATCCACCTGATCCCACGGCACGATAAATCCGGCACCGTGCGCACAGAATACCGATCCGGTTGGATTTGCCGTATCCGCTTCACTGTCATACCCAATTCCCGCGATCACTTCCTCACTGTTGTGACAGACATCATAACCGGAAAGTTCCAGTGTCAGATGCCCGAGTCCGCGGGTATACGCATGCACCTCACTGCTGTAGTCCTGCATTGTTGCGACCGGAACCGTGCCCTGCAGCACGGCGTAGTCCATGCCGTTTCCGGTGCCAAATTCCGGCGAATCAAACTTGCCTGCACGCTGCTTTAAGTCGGTCATGGCACGGCCAACCATCTCCTGCGGTACTTCAAGCGTAAACGCATACACTGGTTCTAACAGCACGCTTTCCGTACTCTTTAACCCCTGCCGGATCGCGCGGTAAGTTGCCTGCCGGAAATCACCGCCCTCGGTGTGTTTGATATGGGCGCGTCCGCTTAAAATCGTGATTTTCACATCGGTGAGTGCCGATCCGGTCAGTACCCCCGGATGTTCCCGCTCCATAATATGTGTTGCGATCAGCCGCTGCCAGTTGAGGTCGAGCACATCCTCACTGCACACGCTCGCCACCTCGATTCCGCTGCCCGGTTCGCCCGGCTCCAGCAGCAGATGCACTTCCGCATAGTGGCGCAGTGGCTCAAAATGTCCCACACCCTCCACTGGCTTTGCGATCGTCTCTTTGTATACAATGTTGCCCTGTCCAAAGACAACCACAACACCAAAGCGCTCTTTGATCAACTGCGTCAGGACTTCGATCTGCACCTGTCCCATCATCTGGGCATGGATTTCCTGCAGCTGCTCATTCCAGAGGATATGAAGCTGTGGATCTTCCTCCTCAAGCTGCTTTAATTTTTCCATCATCTCCACGGCATTCACTTCATCCGGCAGATAAATCCGGTAGTTAAGCACCGGTTCGAGTACCGGCACACTGCTCTCCTGCTGCGCACCGAGTCCCTGTCCCGGTACGGTTGTGGTAAGTCCGGTCACGGCGCAGACTTCCCCCGCCTCCACCGCCTCCGCGGTCTCAAATTTTTCTCCGGAATACAGACGGATCTGGTCGACTTTTTCCTCCAGACCATCATAGGAAATCCGGTCTTTGACATGCAGCGTGCCTCCGGTCACTTTCAGATAGGTCAGCCGCGCTCCTTTTGTATCTCTGCCGATCTTGTATACACGGGCAGAAAATTCGTCTTCATACTCCGGTGCCCTGTGGTATTTTGCAAAGCCTGCAAGCAGTTCTTTCACACCCTCCACTTTGAGTGCCGAGCCATAGTAGCACGGAAACAGTTCGCGCTTTGCCACCGCATGCGCCAGATGCTCCTCTGCAATGCTACCCTGATCCATATACTCATCCAGAAGTGCTTCGCTTCCCATCGCAGCTTCCTCAAAAAATGCTTCTCCGCTGTCCTGTGTAAAATCCACACATCCATCGGACAGTTCGGTTTTTAACTGCTGCTGCACGACTTCCTTGTCCGCCCCCGGCAGATCCATCTTGTTGACAAACAAAAAGGTCGGAATGTTATAGTGCCGCAGGAGCCGCCAGAGTGTCCGCGTGTGTCCCTGCACGCCATCGGTTCCGCTGATAACAAGGATTGCATAGTCGAGCACCTGTAACGTGCGCTCCATCTCCGCGGAAAAATCCACATGCCCCGGCGTATCCAGAATTGTTATACTAATTGACGGTTCGCTATTTAGCCGAAGCCGCGCCTGCTTGGAAAAAATTGTTATTCCACGCGCCCGCTCCTGCGCATCCGTATCCAGAAATGCATCCTGATGATCCACACGCCCCAGCGCACGGATCTGCCCGGTGGCATATAACAGTGCCTCCGACAGTGTGGTCTTTCCGGCATCGACATGCGCCAGCAGACCGATATTTATATTTTTTGTGGGATTTTTTCTACCCATAAAAAAAGCCCCTTTCCATGTATCATAATCCAATAGATTTATGATAGCACAGAAAGGGGGAGAAGTCACGAATCTTACACCGTCGTATTCACTCCATTGATCGTGGCGTGCTCATCCTCGCCCATCGGGATCACCAGACATTTCTGCCCATTGATCACCTGCGACTTGATCTGCGATGCCTTCTCCGGCTTCACGCGCAGTACCACATCATACGTCTTTGTCTCAGCAATATAATTGTCGATCTCTTCCTGCTTTTCAATGAGCTGGGAGGTACGCTCCGCAAGCGCCTCATCCTTTTCGGTGAGCTGCACGGTCAGTGTGCCGACCTGATCCTCAAGTGCCATTTTTTCCACACGCAATTCATTCTGCACAAGCGCCTTGGAGTCGATCACATTCTCTGCTGCAGGCGGTTTCTCGCCAAATGCCTCATCCACAGACTTTTCGATCTTTGCGGCTTTTTCCTCACTGATCTCACTGTCTGCGAGAAGCTTTGTGACCACTTCCTTATCGAGCAGGAAAACATCTTCGTCATCGTCGTGTGTCTCGGCATATTCATCGATCATATCACTTAAATTCTGCTGCAGATCCAAAAGCACATCATCCGTGTGCTCATCCTCTGCGCCAAGCACGTTGCGGACGATGGAATGGAATGCCATCTTCTGCTCGGTTGCGGTGCGTTCAATGCCGCAGCCCAGTCCGTTCGCCATAAATTCAGAATGTGGCTCCTTGGTATTTTTCGTGTAAAACAATGTCGAATGGATATCCGTACTGCGGTCATTGAATGCCGGGAATAAAAATGCAGTGTCCACGGCTCCTACCACCCAGTCGCGCACGCGCGGCCCGATCCGGTGCTCCTCCTCGAGAAAGCCAAGCCCCGGCTTTGACAGATCGACCGGACAGATCGCACAGATCAGATATTCGTACACTTCCTCGGACTCATCGAGATTGTTATTGTCACTCGTCCGGCTCATCACATCGTATGCATCGTGAAACAGCACGATCAGATAATTTCCGGCATGATCATACGTGTCGATTACCAGATCATAAAAGGTATCCAGCAGATTTTCATCTTCCAGCTTCGATGCGCGCAGTGCCATCAGAATATGCTGACGACCGCCCACTTCCTCTTCCTCAATCGGAAACTTCAATTCCAGAAGGTTATTTCCGATGGTTCCGGACAATGCCTTATTTGCAATTTCCAGATATTTGTAAAATTCATCTTCTTCCAGATTCAGAAATGTATTTCCAAACTTACAGACTTTATTGTGATTTCCGTCAACGTAACAGCCACACACGCGTGTAAACGTTGCCGCCTCTTTCTTGAATCTTCTCTTTAACTCCAGGACTTCCTTTTTATTCATTTCTTGGATTCCTCTTCCCTGATTTTCTCTTTCAGTTCCTCAAACAATGAAAGAAACTCTTTCTCCACATCAGCCATCGGCTGAAATTCATAGCTCGGTGTGCTCACCATAACCGGCTCCACCGAATACATTTTTTCATCCATAAAATGAAGGAACTCATAATACAGGCAGCTGTCATCAATGTTTGTAATCAGTTCTGCCTCTTCCCCCTCCGGCACATATCCCAGAAATTTAGTGTAGATCATATGCTGCAGCTGTTCTTCGATCTGCAGATACATCGTCATGTTTTTCTTGACCGGACGGGTAATGTCCGCCAGATAAGCTTCACTTCCATCGTGAAGCAGACAGGCAAGTGCCGTCTGTGGCAGATAGTTTCTCGCAGTTGCCTCATGGCAACACTGGATGCAGTGCTGACCTACAGAAAAAAACTGCGGGAAATGCCCGTTTGCCCGCGTCATCATCGACAGGGCATGTGCAATATCCTCAATTCGTATTTTATCCTCTTCCGGCTCAAAGGTATTAAAGTCAACCTTTGAAAATGTTGTCAGACAATCCTTTTTCATCTGTACTCCCCCATATTACACGCATACATCAAAGATATATGGCATGCGTGAACCTTTACCAGCTAAGTACTTCATGGCCATCCTCAGTGACAAGAACCATGATCTCCCACTGTGCAGATGGCATTCCATCCTCGGTGTATACTTCCCAGTCGTTCTCTTCGTCAATGAAAATCTCCACACCGCCCATGTTAACCATCGGCTCGATGGTAAAGATCATCCCCGGTGCAAGTACCATCTGGGTTCCGCGCCTGGAATTGTAACCAACCCACGGCTCCTCATGAAATTCCAGGCCAACACCGTGGCCGCCAATTTCACGCACAACGGTATACCCGTTAGCATAAGCATGATCGTGAACTGCCTGACCCATATCACCCAAAAAACCCCAGGGCTTTACTTCCTTAAGTCCAAGTTCTACACATTCTTTCGTTACCTGAACCAGTTTCTTTTTCTCCGGGCTTACTTCCCCAATGCAGAACATCCGAGAAGAATCGGAAAAATATCCGTTCAGAATGGTAGAACAGTCTACATTGATAATATCCCCCTCTTTTAAGATCACCTTCTCGGAAGGAAATCCGTGACATACCTGCTCATTCACTGAAGTACATACACTGTATGGATATCCTTCGTAGTTGAGCGGTGCCGGAATACCTCCCATGGAAGTGGTCATATCATAGACAATCTTATCAATTTCCGCTGTATTCATTCCTGCGTGAATGTTCTTTTCTATGTAATCAAGTACTGCTACATTGATTTTGGCACTCTCCTTTATCCCTGCAATCTGATCCGGCGTCTTGATCAGGTCATGTGTCGGAACAACGTGACCCTCCTGTGCCAGACGTGCAAGTTTATCATCGAAAGCCGCATGACACGCCTTATATTTCTTGCCGCTTCCGCACCAACATGGATCATTTCTTCCTAATTTTACTGACATTTTTTAATCTTCTTTCTTTTTATTATTGTATGTGACATTTCCAAAGCTCACACGATTCCATACTTTAGCATTCACTTTGTATTTTTGCTTTTTCAAAAGCTTCTGATAGGAATCCTCCATATACGCATAATCGTCATAGGTACGGTTATGCAGCTGTGCATACACCTCCTGATATTTCTGGGCGTATGCAATCCTTTGGATCGTCTTTTTGGCATCTTTCCTGGAAATCCCCAGTGCCGTTTCCCCCTGACGCTCCGTTAGGTCCTCCCAGAAATCCTCCAGTTTATTGTCCATATGCTTTTGGTCATCGTCATCCAGTGTGATGCCTTCCTCCATGGCCATCTGATAAAAAAGTTCATCATGAAGCGCCATCTGCATCGCATTTTTGCGTGCAACGGCATTCATAAATCCCCCTTCTACGCGCATACTCCAGTAACGGTTCGGATCATCCGGATCGTATACCAGTGCCTCCTGCTGAATCTGATATTCCTCATATCCGACATAAAATGCCATGTCTCTGAGGGTCAGTTTTTCACCATTGATCTGCGCTGCCACTTCATCCAGAGACTCCCGGTACACAAGCGGCCTTGCATTCGTCATGCTATTATTATTTCTCATGAGCATCACAAGCACAACTGCAATCAGAACAATGGATACCAGATGTTTTGGTCTCATCAAAAACTCCTATACCAGTCTGCGTATTGCGGTGATCGTGTGACAGTTCACCGGACGGCTGTTTGTAATTCCGGCTCTTGTTGACTGCGCCTCCACGATATTTCCGTTTCCAATGTAAATTGCCACATGTCCCGGATATACCACGACATCTCCCGCCTGGATATTCTGATAAGACACCGGCTGTCCCACACTCTTAAATGCCTGGGAATACCGTGGGGTACTGATTCCAAAATGTGCATAGACCTGATGTACAAATCCGGAACAGTCAACCCCATTGGTCAGACTGTTTCCTCCCCATACATATGGGTTTCCGACAAACTGCTGCGCATAAGCCACAATATCCGCACCGCCCACATTTGTTGTCTGTGAAGGATTGCAATCCGGATCTTTCAGATAGGAATCGCTTGCAATTCCACCACTGGCACCGGTACCTCCACCGTCATAGGTGTTGGCATTGGCACGCGCTGCCGCAGCCTCCTGTGCACGGATAATTGCCTCCTGTTTGGAAATTGTCTTTTTATAGTCCTGCGCCTGCTTCTGTGCTTCTGCCAGCTGCTGCGCATAGGCATCTTTTTGTTTTTCAAGCTTCGCCATGAGGGTTTTCAGTTCCCCCTGCTGGGTCTGATACTTGTCCTGCAAAGCAAGCAGACTGTCCATCTCATCTGCCAGCTGCATAGTCCAGTCCTCAACCTTCTTTACCGCATTCTGATAAGAAGTCATAAGTTCCCTGTCAGATTTGTACAGATCGGTCGCATATTCAATACGGTTTAACATATCGGACAGCCCATTGGACTCCAGAATGGCAGACCAGATGGAATTATCCGTACTGTTCTCATACAGATACTGAATCCTGAGCTTCATGGCATCATACTGGTTCTGTTCTTCTTCCTTTGCTTCTTCCAGCTTTTTGTTTGCCTGCTCCACTTCATTCTGCTTGTCCTTAATATCCGACTTCAGCTGTTCCTGCTTGGAAAGAAGTGTTTTCATTCTGGCTGCGGCAGCAGTGATGCTGTCTTTTACATCCGACTGACTGTCTTTGATATTTGCAATATCGCTGTTTTTTGCTTTCAGTTTTTTCTTGTACGCATCACGCTTCTTTTCTGCCTCGGTCTTTGCATACACATTCGGTACCGCACACGCACCTGCGGTAAGTGACCCGGCCAGAACAAACACCAATACTGCTGCACAAATCTTATTCTTTGTTTTTACATGTATTTTCTTATGCATATTATGCCTCCAGACTTATCTTCCATGGGAGTGCTCCCATACCTTCTTTTATTGTGGCACAAAATACATATTTTTTCTACTGGTTTTTCTTACTAATTAAGGAAAAATTCATAAATTTTTTCAAAAACAGCCATTAATTCCGCAAATCAGCATTATTCATTAACCAGACCGTACTCAGTTTTCCATCTTCCCCATATTGTGCCTGCAGGCTGGTATAATATCCCTGGTCTTCAAAATACCACTCATAGGACGTATAATTGCTCATGCTCACATAATTTGTGAGCTGATATCCCAAAACCTGTCCAAAATCATCCGGCTGACTCTCAAACCCCAGATCCCCTGCCAGTTTCAGATCGTTTTTTTTCACCGGTGAACCCGGATTTAATGTAAGTCCTCCAACGATTCCCTTTTCCGGCACAATATCCTTATCCGATGTATTAAAAATAAAGATCGTCCCGCGGTAAGTTCCATCCTCCTCATAGTATGCATAACCATCAGATTCTCCCGGCTTAATCTTTTTCTCTTCATCGTTACGGATGGTAAATCCTGCTTTTTCAAACTCCGAAAATTTACACGGAATCGAAAATTCGTTTCCGGAAAGGGCGAATGTATTAAATCCATGCACATAAGACACATTCTCCCCATTCAGATTCTTAAATTTTCCATCCGGCGTCTTACTTTTTGAATCTGCTACAGCATCTTTGTGGGAATTTTCAGAGGTATGGGAACTGTCATCGTCCCGGATTGTCTGAATTGCCTCACGAATCAGACCCACAGCCCCGTTGTCGGACTTTAAATACATTCCCACGATTCCGAAGATTGCAACCACACCCAGAACAATCACAACAATTGCGATGGCCTTTTTGACTCCCGAATTGTCCTTGACCGGATTTCCCTGCGCATCAACCTCACTTTCCCTCTGCTCCCGTTTCACCCGGCAGTGTATTTTTTCGCGCTCCGCGCGCTCGTATTCCAGCTGGCTCCAGCTCTTCTTGGGCTGATCATCCAGCCGCTGTCCGTCACGCGAATAATACACCCCGTTTAAGTTGTATCCCCCCGATGGTTTCTGCTCCGGTGGTGCATAGTCCTGAAATTTCTTTTTTCTTTCGTTTTCCATAACTTTCTCCTTTTGACGCTTTCTATCATCAATTCTAACATTCACTCACTTTCTTTACAATGAGTAACTTATCGCCCTGCTGCACATCTGCCGATTTGAGTCCGTTTGTCTCCATAATTTCTGCCTCGGTAGTATGAAAATGTCTTGCAATGTCCCATAATTGTTCTTCTTTTTTAACAATATAGCCAACAATTCCCGGCTGCTTCATCAGTTCCACCGCGTCTAGCGGTTCCTTATGGATATCCACAATTTTTTCCATGCACACTTCCTGCTGTACAATTGTCTGCAGGGAAATAACCGCCTTGACCTCAAATCGTTCGTTATCCAGCAGATTCACCGCAAGCTGATCAATCGCCGGCTCGATTTCATAAGAAATATCTTCCGTGTGCCCTTTCATGCCGGGAACATCAACAATCTGTGTAAACGGAATCTGTTCCTGCGTATGTGCAATCGGAAAACTGTCATCCGTCGTTGCATACAAAATATCAACCGTCAGGATTCCTTCTACCTCTAACCCGTTTTCCACCGGTTCCACATGATCCGTCTCTGCATGCCCCTCAAAAGAACACAGCTGTAAGATCCGTTCCTGTTCTTCCGCCAGCTTCATCTGTTCAGAGATCCGCAGTTTTGCTTCATTTTTAATCAGCAGTTTTTTTGCACAGACCATTTCTTTCTGTGGCACAAGATTTGTTTCCAGCGAATAGACATCTGCCAGAAGTTCCACATTCCTTTCTTCCCACAGCTTCATTTCCACATCCATGGAAAGATTCAGGCTCAGCGCCCTCATTTCGCCATCATAATCTTCTGCCGGTTCCACCTCATATTCTTTCGTCTGGCAATGTACCCAGCAGATCGGCTGTGTTCCGGTCATTCCCCCTTCTATTGATTCGGAAAACGGAACCATCGTTTCATACCACTCCATTTTTCCTTCCGGACTGCTGTACAATACATTCACATACGCTTCTCCCTGAATCTGCATCTGCTCCCCGGTGCAGATCACCTGCCGGTTACGCACTTCAACATAATCATAAAGCAGATGTCCGATATTCGGACTGGACTGTGGCAGTGCAATATCACTGTGCACACGCAAGATATCCTTTTTCGCGGATGTCAGTGCCAAAAGCTGCATCGTCCGGCTTTTCTGCTGAATATCCGGATCATTTTCAACACCACTTACAATTTCTTCTTCCACCGGCACCTCACACACGGCATGAATGCCAAGCAGAGCACGCACGGCAAGCTTTCTGGAATTGATGGCACTGATATTCAGATCCTCCAGATCTCCGCTCAGATTGACGGTATCGCGTTCTTCCACCTCATCCATAAAAATTTTTTCTCCGAAATTTATACTGTCCGTAAAAGATTCCAGCCGGTTATCTTCACTGCGGTATAACACGACAAAACGCAACTGTCCGGTAACCCACACCGTCTGGCTGCTCACCTTGACATCCTCAAAAATAACAGAACCCCTGGTATGTATAATGTTCAACAGATCCGGTTTGTTGTCTTTTACAATACAGTCATCATCCAGCGTAATCTGGGTAAACGCCCTGCTCCTTAGTAAATTCTGTCTGAACAGCTGTCTCTTCAATTCCAAAACAAAAAAATCCCCTCTCTTTGAAGTAAGTATACTAATACTTATTCAAAGAAAGGGAATTTTATTCATTCCTAACAAAGTTTCATTCGAATGTCCTTTGTAATAATATCAGTGTAACTGAATGATAATAACTGTGGAGGATTTTCCTCTCGCTCGTCATCTACAAGTATTGTAAAAACGCTTGGATATGCGCCCTGGATAACGCCTTCCTGAATATCTACCTTGTTACGTCCACGGTCTAACTGAATTTTCACTCTGTTACCGCGCTGCCGATGAACGGATGCCCGAACCTTGCTAATCTGTGCCTGTTCCATTGTTGCCTCCTCCATTTGAGTTGAATATTCTAGAAAATACTATATCTAGTAGCTTTAGTATAGCAGAGTGTTAAACTTTTTACAATAGTTCTTAAGTACCCCTTGTTTTCTATTGGAATAAAACTTCTTCTTCCCGCAATTCCAGTTTCAAAACAATATACGGATAAGTTGGCGTTTTGGTTACTTCCTCTCCCGCCTCTGGACCCTGCAGTCTCGTCTTTACGCAGATGGAAGTATCGCTCAGATAACAGTCTTCCACTGAAATACTGTATCCGCCAGTTTCCTGGATTCCATATCCCCTGGCAACGTATAAATATTCATTGTCACTGTATGTAAACCGAAACGCTCCCTCCTTTTTCTCCTCGATCTGTTGTCTTAAGGCTTCCGGCAGTTCTTCCTCCTTTGCCACCGTAAACTCCAGATCTTTTACCTTCTCCTCACATTCTTTGCGCACACATCCGCTCAGCAGCATAAGCACCCCCAATAGTACGATCGTCAGGCAATACGTTCTTTTTTTATCTTTCATGGTTGACCACTCTATTTTCGTTCTTATGCTATCCTATGCGTCTGTGGTGTGATCTATTCTTTTGTATTTTTTTGTTCCAGCAACATCTGGTGAATCACATTCTGGCAATAAGCACCGATATGTTTCTGATCTTCTTTGGAAAGTTCCGAAAGAAGGATCGGTTTCCCATACGTCAATTTCACTTCTGTACGATGCAGCCACGGAATATGATTTTCAAAAACATCTGCGGTACCGGTAAGTGCCATCGGAATAATCGGACATCCCGTTTTCTGGGCAATCTTAAACGAACCATCTTTAAACGGCAAAAGCGTCGTGGAATCTTCCCGGTCACGATTTCTGGTGCCTTCCGGGAAAATGCAGATAGAAATTCCAGATTTCACCTGATCAATCGCGGTCAGGATGGTCTTTAATCCCTGCTTCAAATCTTTGCGGTCAAGAAACAGACAGTAAAGACGACGCATCCACATTCCAAGCAGCGGAACTTTATTGATGCCATCCTTGGAAATATATCCGGTCAGATTCGGGCACTGTGCATACGTAATGACAATGTCAAAAATACTCCTGTGATTTCCAATATAAAGTACAGCCTGATCCGTTGGTACATGTTCTTTTCCCTCAACAGTCAGATGAACCCCCGCCAAAAAAGATACACAGCGCAGTCCCCACTGCACAATCCGAAGCTGGCTGATATCGGCTGCATGTTTATCAAATTTTGCGATAATCCATTCGATTCCGAGAACCGGCAGTCCAAGAATCAAAAATAAAAAAACATAAATGACTACGATAATTGTCCGCATTTTCTTCCTCCATAAAAAAAGCCTGAAGCATTTCATCTTCAGGCTTTTTCACTTTTTGCTTAAACCTGGAACGTTGACAGTGCATCCAGCAGGCTCTGGGCCTTGGTCGTAAGACTCTGGGATGCTTCATCCAGATTCTTGATTGCATCCAGCTGCGTACCTGCTGCCGAATGTACCGATGAAGAACATTCTGCCGTCTGGGTGGACGCATCGGAAATACTCTCGATTGCACTGAGTGTCTCGTTTCGTGCACCATTCATTTCCTGCACATTATTCGAAATCGTCTGCAGGGCCTGAATCAGCTGCGCTACAAGCTGGTCAATCTGTTTAAAGGAATTTGTGGTATCCTCTACAACGGAAGACTGGGAAGAAACTGCATCTTCCGCCTGTCTTGCGATATTTACCACTTCTCCCGTCTTGGAAACGATTTCATCTACAATGGAAGAAATCTGGGAAGAAGAAGCAAGACACTGATCGGCAAGCTTGCGGATTTCTTCTGCGACCACAGAAAATCCTCTGCCGGCATCTCCCGCACGCGCTGCCTCAATGGACGCATTCAGGGAAAGTAAATTCGTCTGTTCCGCAATATCATTGATCGCAGAAACAATGTTGCTGATGGATTTTGATTTTTCTTCCAGTTCCTGTATTGACTGAATGACATTTCTTGTAATGTTTGCAGTGGTCTCGGATGTCTGCGTAAGTGTCTGTACAGAAGATATACCGGTGGTAATGGTTTCTCCTGTTGCAGAAGTAAGTTTTCCCAATTCATCTGCATTGGAGCTTACATTATTAATCTTTCCCGATAAGGAATCCATCTGACTCATACAGTTATCGGAACCGGTATCCAGTTTGTTCACACCACTCTCAATCTCTTCAACTGCACTCTGAATATTCTTAGAAGTTTCAAGGAATGTTCCGGATGCCTCTGCCACATGAATTGCCGCTTCTCCAACCTGCTGACTCACATCATTGACATCCAGAATCAGCGATTTCATATGCTCTACGGTATCATTGACACCATCACACAGTAAACCAAATTCATCTTTGTGCTTTGCGGAAAGATGAACCGTAAGATTTCCATTGGAAACTTTGCGCAGCTGACGCAGAATATATTTGATGGTTCCTGTCATCTGACTCGAAAGGAATAATCCAAGTGCAAGTGCGATGATCATACAGACAATCACAAGTACGGTTGTCAGCTGTTTGATTCCGGACGACTGCTCAAGCAGACGGTCAGAAGGAATCAGTGCCGTAACCATAAGATCTCCGGCTGAAAGTTTACTGTATACAAACATGTATGACTTTCCATTAAATGTAATCATCTGGTTTCCGGAATCTTTTTTCCCGTTCAATGCTTTCTTATAAAAACTTGTACCGTAAATCAGTGCTTTTTCCGTCTTGACGGATTCATCGGAATAAAACTCTTTTCCATCCGTATCCGTAATTAATGCTACATAGCCTCCCTTTCCAGGATCCAGTGACTGCATGGCGGAACGGATAAAGGAATCACTGATGTTTATGATCATCATGGCCGGCTGATTGTTCATTTTTTTGGCAATTCGCAGACAGTAGGAATCAATTCCCAGATCCAGTACTTTATCCGAACTTTCATCTGCCCCGAAGAAAAACCAGTTTGTTGCACTTTCGCTGACCAGTTTTCCCTGATCGCATCCGACATAGTCCGTATAAACATTTCGGTCACGAACAATTCCCTGACAGTCAATCGTACGCTTGTTGTCCGCGATAATATAGGCTCCCTGAATCTTGCTGTCGAGTGCCATCTTATTGCGCAGTCTGCTCTGATAGTCTTTGCGCACGGAGCTCTCATCATACACCTCCATCAGTCCTGCAAAATACTTACGCAGATCCGACTCGGTCAGATAGGTCTTAAATTCGTCCTTCTCACTCGTGATAACCAGATTGATATACTGCTGCATCGTATCAGCAGTCTGCTGTACAGATTCTTTGTATGTATCCACAATGGCATTGGAAGCGTTATTGTAAGAGGTAATACCAAGAACCAGCACACCAATAACCGGAATCAGGAAAGCGACCACCAGCCGCATCGCAATACTGCGATAGAACGGAATTTCCGCTTTTTCTCTTTTCTGTTCACCAGCCACCTTTTTTATTTTAGGAATTTTTGTCTTTTTTTCCTGCCGGGAAGCATTGTCACGTTTCGGTATTTTCTTTGTTTTTTCTTTTTTGACCTTTTCTTTCTTTAGTTTATTTGTTTTCTGCTCATCGTTTTTTCTCATATTGCATACGCCTCCGTTAATTCAGACGATTCCTCCCCGCCTATAATATAGATAATATACTACAATCTGACAAAAAACTCAACTTGAAACTACTATAATTTGTTATACTTTACTATTTTAACACAGCAATACTGCATGCCGGCATCTCCAGTTTCCCATCTTTCAGCTGTACCGTCTCTTCCTTCAGTGTCAGGCTTCCCTCCAGGTTCATATTTTCAAGTGCTGTTCCCTTCAGGTCAACCGTACCGTTTCCTTCCCCAAGATTATACACAATTCCGATGGTACTGTCCTGATATGTTTTCGTGATTGCCGCCTGTGAATCTTTACACAGACTTTCTACTTTTTCTATGGTTCCCCTTGCAATTTCCGGATTCTGATTCCGCAGACGAAGCGCATTTTTATAGTAACTTAAGATAGAATCCTTATCCTTTTCCTGTTCATCTTCTGCCGGAAACGGAGATTCAATGCCGGCATCCATATCTGCCGGTCCCTTTGTCATTCCTGTGGTGTCAGTTTTTGACCACACCATCGGAATACGCTTATTTTCATCCTTTGTCCCGGAACTGTTCATGCCAATTTCTTCCCCATAATAAACAAACGGACTGCCATTCATTGTCATCAGGAGACCTGCTGCTGTCTTAATCTTATCCGGATCATTCACCAGCGTATTGGCAATCCTTGCCATATCGTGATTGGACAAAAACGGTGCATCAATATAATCCGGATTTTTTTGGGAGAAATCATTCTGATATTTCAGCATGGAATTCACAAGGCTTACCGGATCGCCCTTTCTTACCGCATTGACCAATGCCCCTTTTGCCGTTCCCGCATCAAAATTAAACATGCTTGGTGTTCCACTCGCATAATAATCCGCAATGACATTCTCACTCGCCCACACTTCGGATACCATATAAAACTGTGGATTTTTTTCTTTACAGTATGTGTACAGTTTATTTAAAATATCACAATTCGCATTGGTTGCATTTTCTTCATAATGCATGGCCGCATCCATCCGGAAACCATCCACACCAAGATCTATCCAGTAATCCGCAACTTCTTCAAATTCCTTCTGTACTGCCGGGCTTTTCAGGTTCAGATCCGGCATTTCCGACCAGAAGGATCCCTCATACCACCAGCTGCTGCTTCCCGGCACTGCATAGTAGGTTGTTCCCTCCTGCTTGTCAGAAAAATGATAGTAATCCACATACGGACACACCGTATCGTCCGGTTTTTCTCCTGCCTTCAGACCTGCAAGATACTCACATGCCTGTGTAAACCATGGATGCTGGGAAGAACTGTGATTCATTGCCACATCAATGATCAGCCGGATACCTTTTTCATGACACGCACTTGCCAGCTCTTTAAAATCATCCACCGAACCATATGCCTCGTCCACCGCTTCGTAATCCGTTGTATCATATTTATGATAGGTTGGGGAAGGCATGATCGGCATGAGCCAGATTCCGTTGCATCCCAGATCTGAGATGTAATCCAGCTTTTCTTCCACACCCTTTAAATCCCCCATGCCGTCCCCATCACTGTCATAAAAGGAGCCGACAAAAATTTCGTAGTAATTACGGTAATTATCATCAATAATATTTAATTTTGCTTCCTGTGTACCGTGCCCCGAAATACAGCCTGCAAGCATCCCTGCAAAAAGCACCAGCACAACAACTGCCGACAAAATTCTTTTTTTCATAACCTTTCCTTTCTTCATCGGATGAAAAAACCGGCGGTCAAACGACCACCGGCTTTCTATCTTTCATCATTAACCCTTTACGGCACCTGTCAGACCATCTACATAGAACTTCTGCATAAATACGAAGAGAATAGAGATCGGAATAGACACAATAACTGCGGCTGCAGCCCATCTTGTAAACCATCCGTTTACAAACTCTTTCTCCAGCATATTGTACAGGAGAAGTGATACCGTCCAATACTTATCCTTTGGTCCAACAATGACACGTACAAATACGAAGTCAAGCCATGGCGCAAGGAATGCGGTAAGGATCGTATATACAACGATTGGTTTACTGAGCGGAAGAATGATCTTGTAAAATACCTGGAACTGATTACATCCATCCAGAATCGCTGCCTCTGACAGAGACTTTGGTACCGTATCAAAGAATCCCTTTGCGATATAAAATCCAACACCAGATCCTGCAGAATAAATCAGAATCAGAGCGATACGAAGCCCACTTCCCTCAGTCAGTCCAACTGCTTTTAAAATAAAGTATACTGCAACCATGGACATGAATGCCGGGAACAATCCAAGGATCATTGCCAGATTCATAAATGCTTTACGCATTCTAAAGCGCAGTCTTGACATACAGTAAGATACACTCAGTACGAATGTCGTTGAAATCAAGCATGAAAAAATGGAAATGATCAGCGTATTCATAAAAGCTCTCGGGAAGTTCAACAATGTTGTCTCCGTAAAGAGTCTCTTATAGTTATTAAATGTCAGTTCTTTTGGGAAGAAGTATGCAGTATATGCACCACTTTCCCCTCGCAAACTTGTCATGATAATCCAGAAAATCGGGAATAACCAGATCACTACCAGGATGGCAAGGATTATATGTACCAATGAATTTTTTGCAATTTTCTTTGCCCGGCCAGCGGTCATAGGGCGTTTGCTTACTTTTGCACTGTTCATTACATGAATCCCTCCTCATCTTTGTATGCTTTCGTATTTCTATAGGTGACTAATGCCACAATAGAAAGAACGACGAATGTTAAGATACCAATCACGGCACCGATGTTGTAATACTGATAATCAACGGTTAACTTGTACAGCCATGTTACCAGTAAGTCTGTCTTACCTGCGGTCTCTCCGACTGGTGTAGGCTTTCCTGCAGATAACAGATAGATAACGTTAAAGTTATTGATGTTACCTGTGAACTGTGTAATGATATAAGGTCCCATAATAAACATAATATATGGCAATGTAATTTTGCGGAAAATCTGTGCGGCATTGGCACCATCAATCTTGGCTGCCTCATACAACTCTGCCGGTACATTCTGCAATACACCGGTAACCTGAAGCATGGTGTACGGAATACCAACCCAGCAGTTAATTAAAATAACCGATACACGCGCCCACATCGTATTGGTCCAGAACGGAAGCGGATTCTGGATAAGCCCCCACTCCATCAGCAGGTTGTTGACCGCCCCATGTTCCTGAAGCATCTGTCTCATAACCAGTAAAGATACAAACTGTGGTACTGCAATGGAAATAACAAAACAGGTACGCCAGAATGCTTTGCACTTTGTCTCTTTGCGGTTGATGACAATCGCAAGGATCAGTCCCAGGAAGTTACATAAGAATGTAGCACATACTGCCCAGACAATGGTCCATCCTAAAACCCTCCAGAATGTCTTGCCTATCTTTCCGCCAAGTCCAAGTACCGTCTTAAAGTTTGCCAATCCAACCCAGTCAAACAAGGTCAGATGCTTGTTGATCGTAGAATAATTGGTAAATGCCATTGGAATCATGAATAACAATGGTAAAACTGTAAAAATAAGAATTCCCATCAATGGGAGAAACATTAATGTCTTGTATAAATTTTTATCAAATAAACTTTTGACATCCTTGCCAAAAGAATTGATTTCTTTTCCCTCTTTTGCGAGGCACTCTGCCATATATGCGCTTCTTAAATTTTCAGCCCACATATAAATAAATAAAAGAGTGATCGCAATCGTAGCAACACCGTATAACAACAATAATACGGAATTGTCACCCTGTACATACTCATATATCTGTTTCTGTTCATTAAATACCTCTTCCTGTTTTCTCCATCCTAATGAAGGAAGCATGGAAAGATAATATGCACCTGCATTGACCATAAACATAATATAGCCAATCTCAATTGCCAAAAAAATTAAACCTTTGATAATCTGCTTGTGGGCGATGTTTCCCAATCCCATTATAAGCGCTGATAACTTAACTGCAGCCCCGCCCTTCGTAAGCGCATTGGATACAGTGTACGGTGTAGCGAAGTCCGACTTCTTTTTGTTTGCACCTATCATACTTATCCTCCCGGCACATGTTACTCTATGCCATATTTATAGACTCATGTATTCCAAGATTCCGGGGAATCCCCAGAACCTTGGAATTGTTTCTCTGTCTTTTCCTTTTTGGAAAAGATTACTCTGTAAGTGAGCTGTTTAACTGCTCGTTTAATGCTTCTGTCTTTTCCTTAGCATTGTCTGCTGTGATCTGTCCTTCAGCACCGTGTACGAATGCATCACCGAATGGTGTAGATGCATCCCAGTAAGCCTGCATTGGGATGATTGGCTGAGCGATAGAGCAATTTGCTGCTACGTTTGCCAAAGCTGATGCAACTGCATCCTTGGCAACTTCTTCGTTAGAAGCAAGTTTTGTATTAACAGGAGCCTGCTTTCTTAACTCAAAATGCTTTAACTGTGCGTCTTCGCTTCCTAAGTATGCAGCAAGCTTAACAGCAACTTCCTGATTCTTGCAGTTCGGGTTAACACCAATAGCCTTAGAACCAAGGAATGCCTTCAGCTGGCAGTCTTTTCCGTCAACGTTGATTGTAGGAAGGGCTGCAACACCAACGTTCTCCTCACCAAGGTTCTTAACTACTGCATCATAGTTCCAGTTACCATTGAAGTAAGCATTTACAGATCCATCCTTTAATCCGGCAAGACCAATGGATCCATCGTGATCGTCCATTACGAAATTCTTGTTGTTGAATAAGTCAACAATGTACTTTGTTACTGCTACAGCGTTGTCTCCGCCGAAGTCATATCCCTTAGATGCATCTGTACCATCTCCGAAGATTGTACATCCGTTTGCTGCATAGAAGGAAGCAAGATACCAGCCGTTGTCAAATGGGAAAGAAACTTTTCCTTTTTCAAGCATTGTATCAAGGCTCTTTACATCATCTTCTGAGAAGACTCTCTTATCATAATACATAAACCATGTATTTGATGTATAAGGAACACCATAAATATCTCCGTTGTATGTAACAGTTGCTGCCATAGCTTCTGAGTTAGAGCTCTTAACATATTCTGCTGCATCTCCACCAAGCTTTGTTAATGCTCCGGCATCAACCAGATCAGCAATCTGGTCATTTGCGTACATGAATACATCCGCTGCACTTGCAGGATCCTGTAATACGGTGTCTTTTGCATCAGACTCTGAACATGTTACATAATCAAATGTAATGTTCCACTCCGGATGTTCCTCGTTAAATGCCTCACACTCTGTCTTTAACCATGCCCCCTGTGCATCATCCTGATCCTCGGAAGGTCCCATAACAGTAAGTTTTACATCAACTGGTTCTGCTGACTCGGAAGTGCTTCCATTGTTTGCTGCCTGTGTTCCATCATTAGATGCTCCGTTGTCCTTGCTGCCGCATCCAGCGAACATTGTAGCTGTCATTGCTGCGACAAGCATTGCTGCTAATACTTTCTTTTTCATCGTTTTCCTCTCCTTTTTTCAAAAATGATAGTTCAAAAGTATCTATATAAAACGCCTCTGCGCTCTATATCGTAATTTCTGCGTCATCTGCGGTATACCGCCGCAAGATTCCGTATCCACGCCCGACGGCTTTCCGCGAGCTGTTCTTTGTTCAATCTCCACCGCCAGTTATAACCCACGGTAGACGGTGCATTCATTCTTGCCTCGTTCCCGAGCTTCAGCAAATCCTGCATCTGTATGACCGCGATGTCTGCAATACTTGCATATGCACACCGGATCAGTGCATCCGGGATTTCTTCCTGACTGCTGATGTTGAGATATTCATACAGATAAGCCAGTTCATATTCTGTCTTGTCCCTGAAATATCCTACAATCGTATCATTGTCATGCGTTCCCGCGTATACCACTGTGTGGCTTCCCGGATAATTATGTGGCAGATGTTCATTGGACGGATCTCCGTCAAATGCAAACATCAGAACTTTTGTGTCCAGCCACCCTGTCTTTGCAAGGAGTTTTTTCACTCCCGGTATCAATGCCTTGCCGCCGTAATCATCGGCGATCACTGTTGTTCCATTCAAAACGGAATTCAAAGCGTCGGTCAGTTTGCGCCCCGGTCCCTTCATCCACCGTCCGCCTGAAGCATCCGTGGCATCTTTCGGAACCATATAATTTTTGACGAACCCGATGAAATGATCCATCCGGATTACATCAAAGAGCTTTGTACTGATCTGCATTCTTCGTTTCCACCAGGAAAACCCATCCTCCTGCATGAGAGGCCAGTTATACAGTGGATTTCCCCATACCTGACCTGTTTCGGAAAACTTATCCGGAATTGCAGCTGCCACATAAGCAGCTTCGCCATTCTCATCCAGTAAAAACTGTTCCGGATGCATCCAGGTATCCACGCTGTCCTTTCCCACATAAAATGGTACATCTCCGATCAGCTGGATTCCTTTGCTGTTGGCATATTCCCTAAGTTTTCCCCACTGCTGGAAGAACTTGTATTGGCAAAACACCCAAAACATGATGTTATTATACATCTCTTTTCGGCACTTTGCAAGCGCAACCGGTTGTTTTTTTTGAATATTTTCCGGCCAGCTCTGCCAGTTCTGGTTTCCATTGGATACTTTCAGTGCCATATACAGTCCATAATCTTCGACCCAGTCCCTGTTTTCTTCTACAAACTGCTGAAATTCCGGTTCGTGTTCGTCAAACCGACCAAATGCTTTCTGCAGAACCAGCGTCCTGTTTTCAAAGAGTGCTGCATAATCAATGGCAGATTTCTGTGTTCCCCAGTAATAGTTCCGGATTTCCTCCGGCGTCAGAAGCTTTTCTCTGGCAAGCTGATCCAGATCAATCAGATAAGGATTTCCGGCAAATGCCGACAAGCTCTGATATGGGCTGTCCCCAAAACTTGTAGGTCCGACAGGAAGCACCTGCCAGTACTTTTGTTTCAGATCCACCAGCAGATCCACAAAATGGAATGCTGCATCACCCAGAGTGCCAATACCATACTCTGACGGTAGGCTTGATACTGCAAGAAGGATTCCGGAACCTCTTGCTACTTCTTGTCCTTCCAAGATTCTTCACCCCGTCTTTTAAATCACGAATTCTCCTTCGGATTATTGGAAAAACCATCTAAAAATCTTTTTGGATTGTTTCGTGTTTTTTCGTATCTGTCTTAATTTTAGTTTCTCTACGTCATTTTGTCAACGATTTTGCGTTTTCGGACACCATTTTCCCCACTTTTCACGTATTTTATATTGTGTTTTTGTACATATTCACAACACTATTGCTCTGTTTTTTCGAAACTTTTTTTGAGAAAGAATTGCACAGTTTCCCAAACTGATTTATAATCATTTAAACATAAGAAATCACAGGAGAAAATATATGGCTACAATCAAAGATATTGCCAATCGTCTTGGAGTTTCTGTAAGCACAGTCTCCAAAGGTTTAAACGGCGCAAGTGACATAAGTGATGAGCTGCGGCAGATGGTTCTCGATACCGCTGTGGAGATGGGATACAGCACCAAGCGTTCCAAGAAAGTGGAAAACCGCAAGCTTTGCATTTTCATAGAAAACATGAATTACGAAACAATTGATGAATTCGGATATGACATAGTTCTCGGTTTCAAACAGAATGCGTTCCGCCGCAAATGGGATGTTGATATTCTTCCCATCACCCCGGCATTTCAGGAAGAGGAAAAATACGATACCTTTCTGTTGAAAAACGGCTATTGCGGAGCCTTTCTGATGGGTCTTGCATTGCATGATTCCTGGATCAAGCAGCTGGAAAACACTACCATGCCAACTGTGCTTTTGGACAATTTCATCTCCGGCAATCCAAATGTCTGCTATCTTGGAACCGACAGCTACGAAGGCATCACCATGGCAGTAAATCATCTGGTTAATCTCGGGCATAAAAACATTGCATTCTTAAACGGTTCCTTATACTCACTGGTTTCTGACCAGCGGCAGGAGGCATTCGAAAGTGCTATGGCTGCTGCTTCACTTCCTGTACAAAAGGATCTGACAGCTTACGGCTACTATGTATCCGACAGTGCCAAATATCATGTTCCCGGATTTCTTGCCGCCGGTGCCACTGCCGTGGTCTGCGGCAATGACCTGATTGCCAAAGGTGTCATTGACGAATGTACGAAGCGCGGATTCCGCGTGCCGGAAGACGTCAGTGTTGTTGGTTTTGACGACATATCCATTGCTGCCACTTTTGACCCACCGCTTACCACAATCCGTCAGGAACGCAACGAACTTGGCCGTTGCGCTTATGATATTTTAAATTCCCTGATCCATCACATCCCGATCAGCAAAACGCTGCTGCGTCCTAAACTGATCGAGCGTGAATCTACTGCGCGCTGTTCGCACCGCGACTGACAATATTTTATTATTTTATCCGCATAATCGCTTATGCTTTATGCACATTCTTTTTAAGATTTTCCAACAATACCTTATTTCATTTTTTAATAATCTGCACAAAAAAAGACCGACTCAATGTCGGTCTTAAAAGAATGGGCAGAGGTGGATTCGAACCACCGAAGCAATTTGCAGCAGATTTACAGTCTGTCCCCTTTGGCCACTCGGGAATCTGCCCATATATACAATATGAAATTGTATAAAAGCCGATGATCGGACTCGAACCGATAACCTGCTGATTACAAATCAGCTGCTCT